>JAESFG010000123.1_pt1 | contig 255514 bp, 227 predicted proteins | sample 9269371 | NCBI WGS metagenome assembly JAESFG01 (sample SAMN14506227, study PRJNA617093) | algae metagenome | isolation source: Aetokthonos hydrillicola CCALA 1050 (B3-Florida) and co-occurring... | place: USA: South Carolina | collected 2013-01-01
ATTTTTTACTTCAATCTCTTCAAATTCAAGATTCATTTTTTTACTTTGATTTTTTTCAGCTTTCTGACTAATTTTCTCACCTTTTTCTTCTAATTGGATAAAAACATTACGGTTTTAGAGTATGCTGCGATCGCGCTGTGGCATTGTTTATCAACGTCAACCCACAGATTTTTTATTAAGTATTTATACTTAATACAGACAGCTAATATTAAAAGGGTTTTGTAATACTTTTGTATCACAAAATGAAGTGCGGAATGTGGGGTACAAGAAGGCAAGATCAAGGAAGCAGTTGCAGATTACACCCAAGCCCAAAAACTAGATCCAAAAGTTGAAATTAACGCTGAGTCTTGGGCGCTGCTCTGCTTGTATGGTAGCCTTTATAAACATGCTGCTGATGTAATGTTTGCGTGTGAAAAAGCTGTTGTACTTGATTCTCGAAGTAGGGTTTTGCGTGGTTTAGCTAGGGCTTTAACAGGGAACACTCCAGGAGCAATTGAAGATTTTGAAGCATATATCGCTACAACTGATAGTAAGGAAGGAAAAGCAAAAGTTCAAAGCTGGGTCAATACCTTGCGTGCAGGTAAAAACCCATTTACCGATGCAGAACTGAAGAGTTTATTGAAGCGGTAGAGGTGGAAAATACCATGATTACAACTTGCGCGATCGCGTAATGTAAACTGATAAAGATAGCAGAACATTCTCAAGACAGAGTTTCATGATTAGGACTTGCGCATTGACAAAAATCATCAGATATTATGGTAGGAATTAATAGCGTCCAACGTTTGATTTTTCCACAATTGAGAGTGTTACCGTCAACCTGTAGGGGCGCAAGGCATTGCGCCCCTACAAGTCTGCAACAACCATTATCGGTTAATACACATGATGGTCAATTTGTATAGTGCGTAAGTCGTAAGGTGATTTCCGAGAAAGAAAATATCTGGGGAGTGCGAGTTTCGGCTTCGCTCAACTCACGGTTTCGGCTTCGCTCAACTCACGATCTCTCAGTTGGTTGAGCGAAGTCGAAACCAACGGCGGCGGTATATTTATTTCTGTAAATCACCTAAAATCATCTAAAAATTCTTCAAAGCACCAGAAGCTATACCATTGACCGTTTACTAGTTTAGGCTAGGTTACATTTTTCGAGATCAATCTAGAGATAGATTGGAATTTACCCCTCAACAAGTAGATATTTAATAGAAACACTGCAACTTTTGAAAAACATTTTAGGAAGGGGGAAACTCAAAATTACCAATTTCCATCGATAAATCCGTAGTTTTTAAGCAATGATACCACGCTTTTTTATACCTCCTTTGATCAATCTAAAGAGAGAAACTTTCACAAATCTTTCATAAATATTTGGCAGAATATTCTGCAAGCTAACAGAAGTCATCAAGGTGTTTGGATTTAAGGAGAAAGCATGCCTAGTCTGCCTTTAAATAAAGCAAATCTACCGTACCCGGATCCGATTCATCCTATAGTTGTCCACTTTGTGATTGCGATGGTGGTGTTTGCTTTCTTGTTTGATGTGGTGGGATATTTAACCCGTAATCACCGTTTATTTGAGGTGAGTTTTTGGAACATGTTTGTCGCTTCAGCAGCTATTTTTGTGGCTGTCATCTTTGGTCAGTTTGAAGCAGGCTTAGCACAAGCATACGACGCAGTAAAGCCAGTATTAAGTCAACACACTATTACTGGCTGGTCACTTTCAGCAATCGTAGTTGCTATTACAGCATGGCGTTTTGTAATCCGCAGCCGTGATCCATTGAAGATCCCACCAGCTTACTTGGGTGTAGCGGCGTTTTTAATCTGCGTAGTTGCCTTTCAAGTTTATCTGGGAACCCAACTTGTTTGGGAATATGGGTTACATGTAGAGCCTGTAGAGCAAGCGATCGCAAAGGGAATTTTGAAATAATGAACTCACATCTCATTGCTCAGTGGGGGTTCAAGCTGGGTGCAAACGAATTACCTTATCAGCTCCCAATTCATCCAAATCTCGTACATTTCACCTTAGGTCTTTTCATTATCGCCATTATTTTTGATATAGCAGGAAAACTTTTCCCTATAGAAAAACCTATATTTAGATTTTTATCTCTTACTGCTGTTCGTCAGGGCTTTTTTGATGTCGGCTGGTATAATCTGCTAGCTTCAGCAGCCATCACATTTTTTACTGTAGCAGCAGGCTTTTTCGAGATGATACTAGCAAAGCCACCTGCTAACATCAAAAGTCCTTGGGGATTAGAAGCGGGTCTTACCATGATATTGCATGGTTTGGGTGGCATCTTTTTATTAGGTGCCATTGTTGCCATGACTGTATGGAGAGGGTTCCAGCGTTATCGATTCAGTCACGACATTTCTAGTCACCATGTTACCTGGAATTACTTAGTGGTGGGTATTGTCCTTTTAGGAGTCTTGTATGTCCACGGTACGCTAGGCGGTCATTTGGGAGACACTTTTGGGGTTCACAATACTGCTGCTCATCTACTTTCCCGTGGCGAAAACCCCAATGTGGTACTGAAGTAATTATGAGAAAAATCTTAAACTATTTACTACTAGCTGTTTGTATTGGAGTCAATCTGTTTATCAGTCATTGGGTTGGACAATTGGCATATTCATGGATGCCAGCTCAAGGAACAGCAGAAGCAAAACAGGTCGATGATATATTTAGCTTTCTGACTTCAATTGGAACGTTTATTTTTCTGGGTATCACTGGGGTCATTGTATATTCGATCATCACTTGTCGTGCGCCTAAAGGTGACTGGAGTCATGGTCACCCTGCTAGAGGGAGTACAAGGTTAGAAATCCTCTGGACAGTGATCCCGACTATTATCGTTTTATGGCTCTCAGTTAAAAGCCTCACGATTTATCAGCAACTTAATATTCAAGGTTTGCCACCAGTCGTTATGCATATGCATATGGAGGAACCTGCTGTTGCGGCTGAGGTTAGCAAAGACACCAAAACTGTGGGAGAAGTGATTGATGTTTTTGCTAAGCAGTGGGCTTGGTCTTTCCGCTATCCAAATAATGTTACCAGTAATGAATTACACCTGATTGTGAATCAGCCTGTTAGCCTAGCGTTGCACGCGCAGGACGTTCTCCATGGTTTTTTCGTCCCTGAGTTTCGTTTAAAGCAAGATATGGTTCCTGGGCGTATTATCACTTTAATTTTAACCCCGCAGCGTGTCGGTAAATATCGGTTGCACGATTCTCAATTTAGTGGTACTTACTTCGCTCTCATGGAAGCTGATGTATACGTTGAATCGCGTCAAGCATATGACCAGTGGCTTACTGTGGCTGCTAGTCGTGAACCGACACTTGCATCTAATAAAGCATCAGCTGAGCATAACCAACCATCAAAAAAATTGTTTAATAGCCGATGGGACACCGTTAAGCCTGCCGAGCCTTCTATTGTGAATTATTCGGCTTAAAAGGAAGGAAATCAATGACAAATAACTCCAGAGAAGGCGTTGCTACAACACAGGAGCAGGAAAATTCTCCTAAACAAAACACAAACTGGCGAGAGTACTTTAGTTTCAGCACTGATCATAAAGTCATTGGTATTCAATACATAGTGACGACTTTCATTTTCTTTTTGATTGGTGGGCTGTTAGCTATGATCATCCGTGGGGAGCTGATCACTCCCCAATCTGATGTGGTGGATCGTCCCCTGTACAACGCTTTATTCACTTTGCACGGGACGATCATGATCTTTTTATGGATCATCCCGTTTAATGCTGGTCTTGCCAACTATCTTGTACCTCTGATGATTGGGGCGCGCGATATGGCATTTCCAAAGCTTAACGCGATCGCCTTCTGGATGATTCCGCCTGGGGGTCTTTTGCTACTGTCAAGCTTTTTGCTTAAAGGTGGTGCTGCTCAGGCTGGGTGGTGGTCTTATCCACCAGTTAGTATCCAGAACCCATCTGGTCACTGGCTGAATGGCGAAGTGATTTGGATCGTGAGTTTAGTGATCCTAGGAATCTCTTCAATTATGGGTGGTGTAAACTTCATCACCACTATCTTCTGGATGCGCGCCCCAGGGATGACGTTCTTTAGAATGCCGATCTTCGTTTGGGCGGTGATGAGTTCCCAGTTGCTTCAACTATTTTGCTTACCTGCTCTTACTGGTGGATTAATACTGCTGTTTTTAGACATTGTTGTCGGGACAAACTTCTTCAAACCTTCCGCAGGTGGTAACCCAATCCTTTACGAACACTTATTCTGGTTCTACTCTCACCCAGCAGTTTACGTGATGGTACTGCCTGCTTTTGGTATTTTTTCTGAGATTATCCCCGCGTTTTCCCGTAATCCTTTATTTGGTTATCGGTCAGTCGCGATCGCCACAATCGGATTAGCCGTGATCAGTGCTGTTGTCTGGGTACACCATCTTTTCGCTAGTGCTACACCTAGCTGGATGCGAATATTATTTATGTTCACTTCAATGTTAGCCGCCGTACCCACAGGAATTAAGGAGTTTGCGTGGACTGCTACTGTTTGGCGAGGAAGACTACACCTTTTAACACCAATGCTGTTTGCACTGGGGGGTGTAGTGATGTTTCTTTTTGCCGGAATTACCGGCGTTATGCTTGCCTCAACACCATTTGACCTACATGTTAACAACACTTATTTCGTAGTCGGTCACTTCCATTACGTAGTATATAACGCAATCACAGTGGGAATCTTCGCCGCAATTTACTTTTGGTTCCCTAAAATAACTGGGCGAATGTATTCTGAGGGTTGGGGTAAGATACATTTTTGGCTAACATTTATTGGTGCTAACCTAACATTCTTCCCCATGCATCCGTTAGGGTTACATGGTATGCTACGCCGGGTTTCTTCTTATGACCCAGAATACCAGTTCTGGAACGTTATTGCTAGCCTCGGATCGTTCCTCTTGGGAATGTCAGTTTTACCCTTCATCGCCAATATAGTAGTTTCTGCACTACGAGGAGAAAGAGCAGGCGATAATCCTTGGCACGCTACAGGGTTAGAGTGGAAGACTTCCTCACCACCGCCAAAGGAGAACTTTGACGAAATTCCGGTTGTCAACGAACCACCTTACCACTATGTCGATGATGAGCCAGAACCAAGTCCCGAAGTTGCTACTCAAGAGTAGGGCATAGGGCATGGGGCATGGGGCATAGGGCATTGAGATTTACAAGCATATGTTTTTCTCTTCCCCTGCCTCCCCTGCTCCCTGCTCCCTGCTCCCTGCTCCCTCCTCCTCTTGTTTAACAAATTATGGAAAATTCTAGACATTCAGATGAAAGCCCTATTCCCTTGCATAAGTGGCGGAGTTATCTGCCTGATTGGCTCAAGCATTTCCTCCCAATTGGAGGTGGGCGTGCTCATGATGATCACGGTAAAAGCATGTTTGGCTTTACCGTATTTCTACTATCAGAGAGCATTGTATTTGTTAGTTTTTTCATAACATACATTGCCTTGCGATTAACAACTCCCAACTGGTTACCGCCTGGTGTTAAGGGACCAGAGTTATCTACTGCTGTGATTATCAACTCAGTGGTTCTGATTGCTAGTAGCTTTGTTATTCAGCCAGCAGAAGGTGCTCTCAAACGTCGCAATTTAGGGAGATTTCGTTTATTGTGGCTGATTACCTCGGCGATGGGGATATACTTCCTTGTTGGTGAAGTAAAAGAGTGGCTTGGTCTTGACTTTGGACCTTCTACAGGATTAGTCGGTAGTACATTTTACCTGTTAACCGGCTTTCATGGTCTACATGTTTTTAGTGGTATTGTCTTACAAATAATCATGCTTATCCGCTCTTTTATTCCAGGTAACTACAATAAGGGTGATTTTGGTGTCAGTGCAACGACTTTATTCTGGCACTTTGTTGACGTCATTTGGGTGGTTTTGTTATCCCTTGTCTACCTTTGGCGCGCATAAAAACATCTCTCTAGAGAGAAGGTTCCTTATAGAAGAACAGTTACAAATATTAAAGAAAACTATGGCTTTACCTGATACGGAATTTCCAACAACGCAGCGATCGCAAAATCCAGTTAGAGAAACTCCATCACAGGCTGATCCTCTTATTGCTAGAGGCTTACAAAAGGAACAATACGCTGGCATCTTTACAGTTGCTATTGCATTGATCCTAGTGGTCGGATTTTTTAGCCGCAGAGTCGAATACGCTTTATTATTCGCTACTGCTCTAAGTATTGTCCTCATTGTTTTCTTTTTAACAGTCTAGTGAAAAGGAGTCAGAAGTCAGGAGTCAGAAGTCAGGAGTCAGGAGTCAGAAGTCAGGAGTCAGGAGTCAGGAGTCAGGAGTCAGGAGTCAGGAGTCAGGAGTCAGGAGTCAGAAGTCAGGAGTCAGAATAAGTCAATATCTAAAGTCACAGGTTCTAAGCAAGGAAAAATTTTCTTAATCTCGTGATTAAAAACGTTCTACTTAGGACTTACGCACTATACAAATCGAACATCATGTGTATTAACGGATAATGGTTGTTTCAAACCTGTAGGGGTGAATGGCATTCGCCCTTACAATGGTCGGTAAAACCCTCTTAGGTTGAAAAATCTTTCGTTGAGGCGCTATTAATTCCTACCCCATATATGACGATTTCTGTCAATGCGTAAGTCCTACTACTTTAAACAACAATTCAGAGTGAGACAGAATTAAATACTGACTCCTGACTCCTGACTCCTGAATTCTTCTTCAGCGAACTTTTTGGGAATTAACCAAAGAAGGGAGAAAAAATTTTATGAATAATCCAGTTTATCAAACGGTTATTGTAGGCGGTGGCTTTACTGGTTTATTTACAGCTTTGCACCTTGCACACGAACATTATCCTCGCACGGTTATCTTGATTGATCAGCACGATCGCTTTTGTTTTAAGCCGTTACTCTATGAATATTTCAGCGGGGAGATGGATGCTTTTCAGGTTGTACCGCGCTTTACGGAATTGCTGACAGGTAGCGGTGTGATCTTTGTTCAAGATAAAGTGGAATCAATAGATCTACGCCTACGAGAAGTCAAATTAGCTTCTGGAACTACCTACAACTACAGTAACTTAGTGTTGGGTTTGGGTAACGTTACTAGCTTTTTTCACATTGAAGGTGCAAAAGAGTATGCTTTACCTTTTTGGACGCAAGAAGATGTGATCGCCATCGATCGCCATTTGCACAACTGTTTAAAACAAGCTGCTCAAACCGAAGATCCACAAGAACGCCGTCGATTACTAACAATAGCAGTCATTGGTGCTGGAGCGTCAGGGGTTGAAATGGCAGCTACCTTAGCCGATTTAATACCAAATTGGTATGCTGCATTGAATGGAAACCTTCAAGATGTGCGAATAGTACTGCTCAATCGTGGCTCAGAAATTCTTCACGGTGATGTTAATAGTCATCTGCGAACAATTGCAGAAAGGGAATTACAAAAACGTGCTGTACCAGTAGAAATGTTGATGGGAGCGGAAGTGACTGCGATTCGTCCTAATGCCGTAGAGTATAAGCACAATGGCAAAACTGAGATTTTACCAACAGGCGCTGCAATTTGGACGACTGGTAGTGCGACCAATCCTATTATTAAAAACCTAGCGGTGTCAAATGAACACCGAGATAAGCATGGTCGGTTATTAGTCACCGACACCTTACAGTTACCTGATTTTCCAGAAGTGTTTGCAGGCGGCGATTGTGCTACTGTGGATAATTCTCCATCTCCTGCGATCGCACAGGTGGCTTATCAACAAGGAGCTGCGATCGCTCATAATCTCAAGGCGATCGCTCTAGGACACGAACCAAAACCGGCTAAAGTTAATCTTCGAGGAACACTTCTTAAACTTGGCTTAACTGACGCTGCTGCTAACATTTATGACACTTTTGAAGTATCAGGCGAACCTGCTCACCTAATCCGTCAAGGAACATATTTAGAGTTATTACCAACTCCAGTTCATAACTTTAAAGCCACTGCTGAATGGCTCAAGGACGAGATTTTTGACCATCACCTCTATTCTGGTGATACAGCTAAAACGGTGGTGAGAACAGCCGAAGTGGTTGGTGGAGCTGTTGTTGGTGTTCTAGTTGCTAGAAAATTACTACAAATGCTGGGAGAGGATCATAAAAAATCTGATTAACGACTATTGCAATCTTGAGCCACTCCCCCGAATTAAATTCGGGGGAGTGGCTCAAGATTCAGAACAGTCTCAGGTTTACTGTACTTGCAACAGATGAATGTGTATACAATACTGCTCGGTTATCTGATATCTTGCACCTGGGCTGTCAGCAAGAAGCGCGATTTAAATCGTTTGTTGATAGCTAAAGTGCTCTCAAGAGGACTGCTCAAGGATTTGGGTCCATAATGGACTTAAGTTATTAGCCCGGAACTTAAGTTCTGGGCGGGATATCGGGCTGATTCAGCCCGGGTGCAAGATGTCAGTTATGCCCTTTTTTGGCATCAAAGACAACGAGATTTCAAGGGTTACTGCCTATTTTATTTCCTTAACCGAGCAGTATTGAATGTGGATAAAGCTTACGAGTTGCTCCCGGGAACTTGAGCAATCAAGATATTAAGAGCTTAGTCTCTTGAGAATCTCCTTAGCTGTCTTCCCGAAGAGTATAAATAATTTAATACAATTATTTTCGAGTAAAGAATTTATAAAGTTTAAGTATAGAAAGGCTATATTGATAGTAATATTACTTGCTTAATATAAGCATGATAAAAACAAAATTATAGGCGTATGATTCTATTAGTCTGTGGATACAAACATGACATATAAGTCTTATATAAAAGAAGTATTCGATTTTTTTGAAGCTAAGAGAAAATCGACCCAAAATGCGTTCATATTTCAAAAGATTAAGTGTAAAGATTTTATAAAGTATTAGTACAAACATCATATTGACGTGTAACACTACTGATATGATTCTGTAGTCATGGTGAATCTATTGAAAGTTTGAATTCTTAAGAACTACAGTTCTTATTAGGGTGTATCTAGATTAATACAATTCAATAAATTGCGTAATGTACAATTAAGATTTGGTGAATGTTACCCAACTATCGTATAGATGATCTAATTGCGTTTAGTCATCTGCATTCTGTTTTCAAGACATAGCAGAACTTCTTTATGTGATTGAGTCTAAATGATATTTTGGAAATGACAGGATGGTGTAAGACACTAACCTAAAATATCGTAGCATTATTGCAATATGCAGATTTCACGAAAATAGTTTAAAATCACCACAAAATAAGCCTATTGATTAAGGATTTCAGTTTATGCTGCTAGCTTTCTGCAATGATTGCTAGATAGTCCTTGCTTGCAAAAGCTTAAAAAACTACTATTCAGTTACGTTCATGACTTGTAGGTATCAACATTGTTTTTGAGGATCAATCTGACGTGAAGTTAATGTTGGTGTGTACTTCAGGAGGTCACTTTTCTACCATGAGAAGATTAGAACAATTTTGGTCATCTCATGATAGAGTGTGGGTGACTGATTTGAAAAAAGATACTCAAATACTTGAAGGAAAAGAGAAAGTATATTGGCTACCCTATCAAGGTTCGAGAGATATTTTTGTATTAGCTAAGAACATTCCTCAAGTATTCAGTATAGTCGGTTCAGAGCAGCCAGATTTAGTAATTTCAACGGGGGCTAGTCTTGCTATTAGTTTTGCATTTGTTAGTAAATATTTCAAAAAAAAATTTGTTTACATTGAAAGCATTTCTCGTTCTCAAGAGCTTAGTTTATCGGGTAAATTAGTTTATCCACTAAGTGATGAGTTTTACGTACAGTGGTCTAACCTGTGCAGCAAGTATCCCAAAGCGGTTTTCAAAGGATACGCTTGATAACCAATAGAAGTCAAACTAGATAGAGAAAAATGATAACTGTCACTTTAGGAACCATTCCTTTTCCCTTCGACAGGGCTATCAATTGGTTAAGTGTTCTACTAGAAGTTGGAATTATTTCAGAAAATGTTTTTGTACAACACGGTATAACCGACGTATCAAGCTTAGCAAAATATTCTTTAGTAACAACTACACCAATAGTTGAGACAAGCACTTTGATGAAACAAATAGAAAACTCTAACTTGGTTATTTCTCATGCAGGTCAGGGATTAACAAAAATTCTAGCATCTCAGGGAGCTTGCTTTATCCTGCTACCGCGCCTAAGTCGTTACAAAGAGCATATAGATGATCATCAACTTTTTTTTGCGAAGGAGGTTGAAAAACTCGGCATACCTTACTGTTTATCTTTAGAAAATTTACAAGAAGCCATTTTGCATCCACCACCACCTTTTCAGAGACGGTTATTTGAAGAGCCAAAGTTAGTCAATCATCTCTTGAAGGTATATCCTGTATAAGCTTTACTGTTTCAGTAAAGCCATAAGTAAAAAAAACACTGAATTTACAGAATTTTTGACACAAAATGTTAAAATTTGTACCAATCTAAAGCTAAAAGCAAATTTTTTGGAGTTCTAAATCCTAATGACTGGAATCACCAAAATAGTAGTTAGGCACTGGAAGCTGCTATTAGCTTGGAATACAGTTTTACTCGTATTAACAGCAGCCAACATCAAGTTGACACCTAAAGAGTGGACTAGCAAAGCAGAACTGATTCTGCCTAATGTAACTAGCAATTTAAATGCTGACTTAGGCAAGTTAGGTAATTTGAAAGATAGTGGAGTTGTTTTTTCCCAACAGCTTAATCCATTGAAAATTTTATCTTCAATTGCAACAAGCAATGAAGTCATAACTAAGGTATGGGAGGCAGATCCAGAAAAAGGTCTTTATAAATTGAAAGATTTTAAAGGATTGTTTCATGTTAGCCCTGAAAGCGAATCAACTGTTATATCAGTAACTGTAAATGGTTCTAGTCCAGAAATCGCAACCCAACGAGGAAATACTTTTATTGAGAAGTTTCAACAACGCTTGCAGGAATTACGTACACAGCAAGCAATGGAACAATCGGAGTTTATTCAAACAGAAGTTAAGGAAGCTCATAACAAACTGCTGCGATCGCAAACAACTTTAGCTGAATTTAAGAGATCTGCAAATCTAGTCAGTAGTGAAGACCAAACAAAGAATCTAATTGTGAACATCAACACTCTAGATGCAGCAAAAGCACAAGTTTTAGCTGAATCCACATCTAACAAAGAACTTGCAAAGTTGTTATCGAACCGCTTGAATTTAACTCCCAGTGAAGCAATGCGGTCTGTACGTTTGCAAGAAAATAAGGAATACCAATCGATTCGCCAAAAATTATCAGAAGTTGAAGGATCGTTGACGTCGGCTCAAGTGAAGTTGACGAATGACCATCCAATAGTGAAAGAATTGCTAGTTCACAGACAAGTTTTAGTTCGCCAGCTTCAACAAAATATTTCTGAGTCCACGGGTAATGTTGCCGGAGTAAATACTAAAATTGGTGATAACACTGCCAGCTTGATTAGGCAGCTAGTTCTCACAGAAAGTGAAGCTACAGCAATGCAGAAAAAGGCTGAACTACTGCAAAGTCAAGTTGACAACTTGCGTAAGACACTCAAATCTTTTCCTAGCCAGCAAGCGCAATTGCAGGAATTACAATCGCAGTACGAAATTGCTGCAGGCGTATACAATGGTTTAGTTGCACAAGCAAAGCAAGCAAAACTGGGTGCATTCAGTGCATATCCAACTGTACAAGTACTTGATCAATTTACAGTAGAGCCACAAGTTTCGTCTCCTAAGGTAAAGCTAATAGTACTGGGAGCAATAATAGCTTCAGCATTTAGTAGTATAGCTATTGTCCTGTTTATGGAGAATCGTAACCCTTTACTTAACTCTAGGGATATTCAGCGGACGAAGATTCCTGTACTTGGAAGTATTTCTCCTATCAAAGGACTTGCTCTGAAAATACAACAGCACGTAGGAGAAGACATAGAGTTTCAACGGCTTGCCTCATCTGTCAGCTTGATGCAGTTAGAGAAGGCGCGTTTAATGATCGCCAGCGCTACCTCAGGGGAAGGTAAGACAATAATTACAGTAGGTTTAGCTAATGCACTGATTAACTTAGGCTTTCGAGTACTAGTAGTAGATGGCGATTTTCGTAAAGCACAGCTTAGCCGGTATTTAAACCATCAAAGACGGAGGGAACAAAACTTACAATTGATGGTAGTTAATATACGTCCTGGTCTTGACTTATTAACACCTACTGTTGATCTGGATAAAGTTTCTGAGTTTGTAGCTCGTGGAAGATTTGAGGAGTGTTTAAGTGTAGTTCAAGACTCTGGCAATTACGATTATGTGCTAGTTGATAGTGCTTCGATAAATATGACCAGTGAAACAACGTTAATAGCGACCGCAGTATCCAATGTACTATTCGTAGTTAGACCAGGCGTTAGCGATCGCAATCCTTTTAACAACAGCATTGAGCAACTTACACGACATAAGGCTACCATTGTGGGTTTAGTAGTCAACGGTGTTGAAACAAATACTCAAGGCTACCTTTACGACTCTCAAACAGTCGAGAGTAACTGAGAAACAAAGGTTGGATTTGTCATTCATTTTAGCTTTATGTCTGGGATAAGTAGAAATCGTCTAGATGCCGACTTACTTGCCGTTAGGCATCGCCTCTTTAGTGGAATATTTATTCAGTGGAATGCCTTAACCCATTCAGAAAAAGTCGTTGGTACAATTATTGTCTTGATACCTTTTTGGTGGCTTTTAGGGTGGCGGCATTTGTTCATTTTGCTGGCAACTAGCCTTGCTATCTTTGAAGTTTATCATTATGGCAAGTTGAACTTAAAGCCTCCTAGCTTGCCTGTAGTTTCCGCATTAGGTTTTGGTATTTACGGAATCTTATCCATATACTTCTTTAGTGAGTACAACCATCAATCGATTAATCCTAACTCTATCTTATGGCCATTAGATGGTTGGATTGCTTTTGGGTTAGTACTTTGGTACATCCAAAGTAAGAAAATCCACATCCGTTTAGAAGTTGTTGCTTGGTCTTTTTCTCTTGTTGTATTATTGATGATTCTGTTTTGGGTCATTATCCACTTTGTTTGGCACGAAGCTGACTACATCCGACCTCGTTCTTTGTATGGCTTGATTACCAACAAAGGTGAAGAATACATTATTGGAGCGGGAAATAACAACTATTTGATGCCCTACTTGCCAAAAGATGAATCTTTGTTAGGAATGGTTCGTTACGTTTTTTTCTTTCCTGGACCAGAATCTCTGGGTTTGGCAGTCAGTTTTATCAGCATACTCAGTCTAGATCTCAAAAATCGTATTTGGTCTATCCTCCTGTTTTTAGGTGGCATCTTCGTGCTACTTTTAAGTGGAACTCGTGCCGTTTGGGTCGCATTACCGATTGTCTTATTTCTACGTTATTTGCTAACACTTGGGAAAGTTGCTGGAACCTGGTTTCTTTGTGGATTGATAGGAATAAGCAGCTTTGTAACATTATCACTACCACCAGTTACTAATTTAGTTTATAGTCATATTACACATACAGCAGAAGCTACGAGCAATTTTCGTGCAGATTCGACTGAAGTTCGTCACGAAATCTATCAAAGAACAACTGATGAAATCATTAAAAGTTCAGACATTAATCTTTTCTTTGGACATGTAGTTAATGGAGAGCTACTACTACCTGGATATGCAACTGCTACGATTGGTTCCCATAGTTTTATTTTAGGAACTTTATTGTACAGATCTGGGCTATTAGGTGCAGGAATTTTCTTGATTTATTGGGTATCTCTCATTATGTCGTTATTTAAGACAAGAACTGATAGACCTATATGTTGTTACATGGCATTCACCCTCTTCAGTATTACTTTCTGCACAATGGAGTTAGAGTTACCCGTAATGCCAATTACTTTAATATGTGTGATGCTACGTCAATCAACAACAAAATTACTTGCTGAAGGGAGGTACAAATAAACTTCTCATATATCTTTTTATGTTGAATCCATTGATTTTTTCTATAAAAAACTTATGTTAGATACACTAAAGAGTTTTAAAAATACCAAAAAATATAAGATACTCAATCAAGATTACAGTACTCGTAAATTGTTGCTATTACCAGGCGGCTTTAATCATTTGGGAGGATCACTTATCTCACTTTTGTTACTGGTCAAGGGGTTTGAGAAGTGCGGTGCATCTAATCAGATATGCGTTATCGTGTGGTCTGGTTCATTTACTGAGAAATGTTTGCGCAATGCTGGTCACGTATCTTGTATGCAACTCATTGAGGCTAAAAATCAGTCTCAGTTTATGAAACGTGCACTGCAATGGGTAAATCAACAACCAAAGGATTTTCCCTTGCTATTAGACAACTGGTCTGATTGGTATGTTATGCCCAGGTTAATAATAGCTGCACCCACAATCCGTATAAGTCGTCGTCCCGTCTATCACTTTTGTCATGATTCGGTAAAGTCCTATAACCTTCTAGGGGAATTTCTCAGAAGAATAGCTTTTGGCTGTTTGAAACCTAAAGCGATTTGTAATTCTCAATTTACCGCAAACCATATTCGTCGCTTAATGACTGATATCCAAGGGATTCTCTATCAACCAGTCGATTTTGACAAGTTTAATAACTATCCTTATCATGGCGCTCCTCCTAAAGATTTAGAACCGATTTTGAAATCAAAAGCACGTATTATCCTTACCCCTTCACGTTTAAATAAACCAGGAACTGTGAATGATAAAAACCTACGAGCTTTGATTCCAGTACTTGCCCATCTTAAGGCTATGGGTCATTTCTACCATGGAGTGGTCATAGGACCAGATGAATCTCCTGACAAAAGCTATTCTCGTGCATTGCTTGAAACTGCTCAAGCAATGGGTGTTGCTGATTGTTTCACTATTCTACAGCCTACTCTAAATATTGAAGCTTACTATAAGTATGCTTCAGTCGTTGTTACTCTCGCTCCACGAGAACCTTTTGGTCGCACTGTTGTAGAGGCGATCGCTAGCGGCGTACCAGTTATTGGTAGTAGTACTGGCGGTATTAACGAGATTTTACAGCAATTTGCACCACAGTGGACAGTAGATCCCAATAATCCAGCAGACGTAGCTTTAGCTATTGTCTCTGTTGCTAGTGATTCTCAGACACTTGATCTGCTTGACAAGGGTCAAGCTTGGGTCAAAACACATTGTGAGATTGCTAATTATGCCCAGAAAATGATGGTGTTAACGAAGTTAATACCAAGCTGTCAACAAACAACAGTAGATGTGGCATGATACCAAATCTGCTTTTTGTATTTTCATACCAGAGTTTCTTCGATGAATAAAGTTTTTTTTCTAATTGGCGCTATTCCACCCCAGACAGGAGGAGAAATTTACAACTATAAACTTTTCCAATATCTGGAATTATCTGGTTACGATGTAGATTGTTGTAGTTTACATAAAAGATTATCTGTTAGACTGGCAAAAATACCATTTATAGGAAATATATTGACAAACACTGTATTAGCTTGCCTGCTATATAGAGATACAGAAATTCTAGTAGAAGACCATTTTTTTACAAAAAACTTATTGTTTAATAACATCGTTCATCGCTTTATTAAAGGAAAGAAAATAATAATATTGTTACATTCTCTCTATGGTTACGATAGCGGGGATACTTTCTTAATCAGAAAATGGATAAACGGGATAAAACACAAGATAAGATTATCTTTAGCTGATACTATTATCACTAACAGCGAATATTCCAAACGCGAAATAGTTTCTCTAGGAATTGACACATCCATAGTTCATTTGTTACCTCCTGGTATAGATAGAAAAAAATTGAGAATCGTCACACCAACTGATGGTCAAAAAACTGATTGTATTTTGTGTGTAGCTAACTATCTAGTTGGCAAAGGATTAATCTATTTAATAGAAGCTTTTTCTCTAGTAAATCGAAAAAAATTTACACTGCATCTTGTTGGGAATCCTAGTAAAAGTTCTAGTTATTATAAACAAATGAATAAATATGTTCAAAAATCAAATTTAATAAAAGATGTATTTTTCCATAATGGAGCAGACAAAGAAAATATTTATAAACTATATTCAAGTGCAGATATATTTGTTTTGCCAACTCTTAAAGAAACTTTTGGAATTGTCTTGATAGAAGCAATGCACTATGGCTTACCGATTATTACAACCAACGTAGGAGCAATACCTGAATTGATTACAGATGGTGAAAATGGCTTTCTTGTTCCACCGGCAAATTCACAAAAGTTAGCTGAAGCAATCTCGAAACTAATCGAGAATCCTGAATTAAGAAAAGAAATGGGTGCAAAAGGTCGTCAGCGAGTATCTGACTCATATTACTGGGAGCAGACTTGCTCTAAATTCCTCTCAATTGTGCAAACCATAAACGGTTAAAAATATAACTCATAGCAAGTTTTTTATGATTCTCAAAATTATCGATTATTAATTCATTATGCAAAATATTTCACAATTCGATACCGCAATAAGAGAAGAAACTACCTCACCAGATATATTGGTCATTTCTCGTACCTTCTTACCCAAAGAGGGTGGTATTGAGGAATATGTTTATAATCGTTGTCTCCAAGAGCCAAGGCGGGTGATACTTTTAGCAGCAAGCCATCCAGGAGATAAAGTTTTTGATCAAACTCAACCTTTTCCTGTATATCGTTGGTTTCTTCCTAAGTATATAATATCTGGTTTTGTAGGTAGTATCCTTAAGCAGATATTTTGTCTAATTGGGTCATTTGTATTAGCAATTAAACTTTATTTTCGCTATCGCTATAGCTACATTGAATGGGGTCACGGTTATGACTTTCCTTCAATTTTGCTGTTAAGTTATTTCCTACCTATTCGCTTTTTTATATATCTACACGGTAATGATGTTTTGTGTCCATTGCGTAACCCATTGCTACGCTCTCTATTTGAATTAACACTACAACAAGCCGAAGGTATTGTTTGTAACAGTTCTTTTACACGAGATTTCCTCAGCAATCATTTTCAATTTAATACTCCTACCTATGTTATTAACCCCGTCGTTAGACCAGAAAAATTTGGTATTGTACCTAGCCAAGATAGTCTTGATGATTTACGTGTCAAGATACGCAAGTTATACCAGATTCCTGAAACATCAGTTGTCATTCTGTCTGTAGGACGACTTGTGAAACGTAAAGGTTTTGACAGAGCGATCGAGAATTTGAAGCTACTGCTAGCGAGTGGTTTCGATGTCCATTACATCATTTGTGGAAGAGGGGTAATGGAGTCTGAACTGAAATCTCTAGCTTGTCGCTTGCAAATCGAAGAACGAGTGCATTTTGCTGGGTATGTCCCTGATAAGCAATTGGCGGGATACTATGCAGCTTGTGACATATTTACCATGCTAACTTTCTTTGACAGCAAAAATTCCAGCATTGAGGGTTTTGGCATTGTTTACCTAGAAGCTGGCTACTTTGGTAAACCTGTAATCGCCTCACGTGTAGGGGGTGTAGTCGATGCAGTTCACCACGAAGAAAATGGCATATTGGTTGATCCGAATTCTGGTTCTGAAATTTTAGAGGCTTTTAAGCGGTTGTGCGAGGATAAAAATTTGCGAGAACAACTTGGTTGTAAAGGACGAGAATTAGCTATGCGTCAAACCTATCACCGATCACTTTATGGGTATGAAGCATATTAATAGTAAAAAAATAGCTGGAAGTAGCCTATGGCTGACTGTAAGCTTCGCCCTTACAAAAGTTTCCCAGCTGGTTGCACAAATTCTCCTTGCCCATCTTTTATCACCTAGAGACTTTGGTATTTGGGGAATGGTCTTAATCGTGACAACTCTATCAGCGTTGTTTAAGGATACAGCAATTGCTGGGGTGTTGGTTTACCGTGGCTTAGATGATAAGAAACTGGTTGATGCAGTCTACAGCCTGGGTGTGAACATTTCTATTATCATGTTTGCTATCCAGGCTTTGATTGGGTTTCCTCTTGCTTATTTGTTTGGCGAACCACAAGTGTTTCCGTTGACTATAATCTCTGGATTGGTTTTTTTGCTCGGTGCAGGTGCAGGTTCTCATGGTGCTGTGCTGCAGCGTCAGATGAAATTTAGGGAATTAGCAATTACTGATAGTGGTGCAGGGTTTGCGCGTTTTGCCGGTGCTATAGTTTGTGCAGAGTTGGGAGGTGGGGTTTGGTCTTTTGCTGTTGCTGAAATAGCAATGACAGTAGTTGATGCATTCCTCAAACGTTGCTTCAGTCGATACCGTTTCACATACCGCTTGATTCCTGATGCGTCTGCTGTGCGTGAGGTTCAGGGCTACATTAGTAGCTTGATAGGAATAAATTTAGCTGTATATGTGAACACTAACGGCGATAACTTTATTATTGGTAAATTGCTAGGGGCTGAAAAGTTGGGTTACTACAACTTGGCGTATCAGCTTGCTATGTTACCGACATTTGCTATTTCTCAAATTAATCGTATCAGCTTCTCGGTGTTATCTCAGCGAGATAATGAAGGTCAGAGAATCTACCTTCGCCGAATGCTCGAACTCTACGCATTACTCTATGCTCCCCTCTATGGCGTAGCTTTTGTCGTAGCTTCCTGGATTATTCCTTTGGTATATGGTGCTGAATGGACACCAGCAGTCAGCCTTTTTCAGATTGTACTAGTGTTCGCTTATGCACGGGGCTTTATGTCTATTCTTGGTACTGCTTTGAATGCAGTAAGCAAGCCAGATATTAATGCTGTTATTAACTGGGTTCTAGTACCAGTTTCTATCCCAGCTTATTTGATAGGAACTTGGCTTGGGGGAGCGACAGGAGTGGCGATCGCTGTAGCACTGGTTATGGGTATTGCGGCTACTGTCTGGTTTTGGTTAGCTATGTGCACTGTAGCTAAATGGAACATAACAGAGTTGAGCAAACCAGTCTTGTTACCTACGGCTACGATTTGTTTAGCAGTAACAACTGTCAGTTCTGTACCTTTACTTATTGGTCTCGCTCCAATACTGCGCGCAGTTTTGGTTGTCCTTATGTATGGAATCTCCTTATCTGTCTTTTCTGCAGGAAAAATTCCGCGAATGTTAATGAGTTTGATCAAGCATTCTTTCAATGTTGGCAATAGCAGCACTCATGATAGCTAAGAATAGCTTGTGTGCTGTTGAAAAAAGATTTCTGTAAACCAATATAAGGATTTTGAAGAATGCTTACTAAAAAACATGCAGATAGTTTTCGAAGATTTATAGGGTATAACCTGCGGGAAATTTACTCGAAATTACTATTTAATTTTATTTTATATAAAAGTAGACCATTAACAGTTAGTCATAAATCAGCAATAGTTTTCGCTCCCCATCAAGATGACGAAACTTTTGGCTGTGGTGGTACGATTGCTCTCAAATGTGCAAGCGGAATACCAGTTAAGGTTGTTTTTCTCACGGATGGTAAGCATAGCAAACCAGACTCGATTCAACCAGAAGAAATTGTTAATATTAGACAAAAAGAAGCTGTTAATGCTTTAAAAACTCTAGGGATGACACCATCAGAAATTCATTTTTTAGGTCACGCCGATGGAACTCTCAAGCATTTATCTAACGAACAACGTCAACAAATTATTAAACAGTTGGCTGAGCTACTAAAGTCCTTTAGACCCCAAGAGGTTTACGTTCCACATCACCACGACAAACACCCAGATCATGAAGCTACTTATAACTTGGTTCACGACGCGATCGCTTCATCTGATACAGAATTACAGATATTACAATATCCTATTTGGATGCTTTGGCAAAATCCTCTGTCTTTTCATCTAAATTTACAAGATATATCTAGTAGTTACAGAATATCTATCGCTTCTGTTCAAAACCAAAAAAAACAAGCTATTGCATCTTACCGTTCTCAAATTACTACCTTGCCACCCGGATTACTTAATCGTTTTTCTTCTCAGTTCGAGATTTTTATAAGGAGTTAGTTCTCCTTCAATCTCTTTTAGAACTACACAATTCTGATACCCCTTACATAAAGATAGAGCTTATTAATATGCTACAAAAAACGAAAAATATCATTCATAAAATTTCAGTCAGTCGGATTAAAGGGTTTGAATTGTATCGAAATTCTCCTGACAGAATTATCTTAGAAGATATAATCATTCCTTACTTTATCTCTAATAAGGATTTCCATAAAATACTCTTTGTAGGTTGCGATTGGTATACCAAACCATACAAAAAATTATTTAAAAATCAGGAGTATTGGACAATAGAAATTGATGAGAGTAAAAAGAAATATGGTTCTGCTAACCATATTGTCGATGGTCTACAAAACTTAAGCAGTTATATCAAAAGTGACTATTTTGATCTCATTATCTACAATGGTGTTTTTGGATACGGGATCAACTCTAAGGAAGATACTGAAAAATCCTTTGATCAGTGTTTCCGTGCTTTGCGCACACGAGGTGTTGTCGTATTCGGTTGGAATGATGTACCTCAGTATAAGCCTTTTCCTGTTACTGACGAATGTGAAAGCTTGAAAAAATTTGAGCCATACTTCTTTCCACCTTTATCTACCTCACAGTTTTTAACACCAAATACTGTACATAGGCACACGTATAATTTTTACATTAAGCCTAGTAGTCACAAATTCACCCCATCTTAATAATTTTGTTCAAAGTCCAATAGCAAGAGTGAAAAGTTTCATGTGTTGAAGTTAATAATGTCTCTTACAAAAATAGGGTATGTAATCTTTATTTTTCTCCACCGAAAGAAACAGAAACTACCGAAACGATTCCTTTAATGCTCACTCCCATAAATTAAGCGGATGTGGAGCTAAACCGTATAACACGAAAAGATAAAATCATTGTAGTGCGGGCCGGACAGCCCGCTTTTTATATACAAATTAAATGCGTAACAGCTTATCAAAAGCTCTAACTTTCGGATAGTTATATCTCAAGCGATTGACTATAAGATATTTACGTGATAATCCAATCTTTTCTTAACTGTCCTTGGATTTCAGTTAGGAAAACTTGAACAGGGTGTAGGGGGTAGGGTGTAGGGTGTAGGGGGCAATTGGACGCGGATTCAAACTCCAAATTGCTTGTTGACACCGTGTAGACGGTGGGGTCTTAAACCCCGTTGTACAAGAGTGTAGGGTGTACAATTCGAGAATGCGTCTTCCCTACACCCTACACCCCACACCCCACACCCAGGAGCAAAGCGACGATAAATCAGGAGAGCTAAATGTTAAAAGTTGTTCCGCTATTGATGAGCATTGTTGCCACTGCTGCGATCGCACAGCCATCAGTGGCGATGAATCCCGCAAATTTTTCTCCTAGTCCTGCAAGCGAGCAACTATCGAGTGATCTTCATGCGCAACTTATCTTGAACATCGGTAATTCTCGATCGCGCCGGGAACGCGATCGCCAACGTGCTCGCAGGCGTTATCAGCGTTATCGACGTCATCAACGTTTTGAGCGACAGGAACGTCGCGATCGCCTGCGCCAACGCCAACGTTACGACCGTCGATATCGTTGAGTACTCAGACAACAACACACTCGAAAACTTACCTGTCCTACATCCTGTTATTTTTGAGTCCGACTCTTTCTTCTGACTTTAGAAAGATGCTTTTCCACCAAAAATCCAGTTATGTTTTGGTAGTTATATATACTTAGCGATGTTACTTCGTTCAAAAGAACGATAGATTCGCTTATTGATTTTTTAACACCAAGTACAAAATGATACACATAAGGCAGATTCTGTGGAGCCGCCTATCACGTCTGCTTTTACAACCTAAACGCCTTGCTATTTTTGAAGCTTGCCTCATTGGTTTGGTTTCTGGGTTAGCAGCTGTTTTTTTGGGGCAAAGTGTGGGGTGGCTGGGTGGATGGCGACAACATATATCCCATGTATTACCAGCTTATGTTGTTTTACCAACGATTGGACTGGTTGGAGGATTTCTCTCTGGCTGGTTGGTAGAACATATTGCACCTTCTGCTGCGGGCAGCGGGATGTCAGAGGTAAAGGCCGTTTTGGCACGAGTACCTATGCCTTTGAATCTGCGAATTGCCTTGGTGAAACTGGTCAGTGCAACCCTGGTTTTGGCTTCCGGAATGCCTTTGGGGCGAGAAGGACCAACGGTGCAAATCGGAGCGTCTTTAGCTAATCAGCTGAGTCATTGGTTTCGTACCTCACCTGATCACCGTCGTCAGTTAATTGCAGCTGGAGCGGGGGCTGGACTTGCGGCGGCTTTTGATGCACCTATTGCAGGGGTGCTATTTGTGGTAGAAGAACTTCTGCAGGATGTCTCTGGCATCACGTTGGGAACAGCAATTTTGGCTTCTTTCATCGCTGCTGTTGTTGCACGCATTTGTGGCACTCACAGTTTGGATTTGAATCTGCACTTTGTCATTCCCAACACTAGCTTTTTTGCTGAAGAAATTCCCTTTTATGTGCTAATGGGAATTTTGGCAGGATTCGGAGGGGTGTTGTTTAATCGCGGGATTCTTGCTGGACTTAGGCTGAACCGTCGCTTTTTAAGAATTAGCTTACCTTGGCGAGTAGGGCTTGCTGGATTGGTAACTGGGTTAGCACTTGTTATTCTGCCTCCAGTATTTCGGGACAATGCGGGATTAAGGGAGCTTTTGCTGGCAGGTGGGGCAAATTGGCAATTGGTGGCGATCGCCTTTTGCATTCAGTTCTTACTCATCCTCATCACCCACTCTTCTGGTGCACCTGGCGGGTTACTTGTTCCTACTCTGGGGTTGGGAGCAGCCCTAGGTTATCTGATTGGTGCCTGGGAATATCATTGGTTGGGTTTGAGCCTCGCAACAACCTACGCCAGGGTGGGAATGGGAGCATTTTTCAGTGGTGTTGCTAGGGTACCAATTACGGCGGTCATTATCGTCTTTGAAATGACCAACGATTTCAATCTGGTGTTACCGTTGATGATCGTCTCTGTAATAGCGTACTTGGTAGCAGAAGCTTTCGAAGCTGGGTCACTTTATGATAAATTGCTGGAATTCAAGGGTATTCATTTATCCCACGAAACTACACGTTCTGGACCTTGGATGGAACTAACAGCATCAGATGTGATGCAGTCTCGTGTAGAAACCCTCGCCAATAATATGAGTTTGGATGAGGCGTTGCACGCATTTTCTGAGTCTTCTCACCGTGCCTTTCCAGTCTTAAAAGATGGGAAGCTTGTAGGTATTCTCACCCAAAAAGATATTGCAACTCTTTCTCAAAGGGGTTTGAGTGGGAAGCACACCGTAGAAGATGCAATGACGCCAGAACCTGTGACTGCTCGTCCCAAAGATACTCTTGCTTATGTACTACACTTGCTTAATCGCTACAGTCTCCGGACTTTACCAGTGGTTGAGGGTCGCCGGTTAGTAGGCATAATCACCCGTAGTGATATTATTCGGGTAGAAGCTGCTTATTTAAATGGTCAAGATAATTTAACAGGTCCTAAAGCAGAACCATCAAGGGTGATTTACTCTACTCGCTCGCCGGAAACTGGACAAGGACGTTTGCTAGTGCTGTTACGTAACCCAAAAACAGCAGCAACGCTATTGGAGATAGCTGTAGCAATTGCGCGCGATCGCCATTACGAAATTGAATGTCTACACGTAATTGTTGTACCCCGTCACCAGTCACTTGCTCAAACCCACGTTAGTACAAGCTCAGCTCAAAACCTCCTACGTCAGGCGATACGCTTAGGACAAGCATGGGATGTTCCCGTACACACTCAAATTCGAGTCGCTCACGACTTATCAGAAGCAATTCTGCAAACTATTAAAGACCGCTATATTAACTTAGTTCTCACCGGATGGAAGGGAAGTACAACTACACGAGGACGAGTTTTTAGTCGTGTTTTAGATACTCTCATCCGACAAGCCGCCTGCGAAGTGGTACTGGTGAAGCTTAAAGAGAACAGTAACTTTGAACGCTGGCTCGTGCCTATAGCAGGTGGTCCTAATGCCCAGCAAGCAATACGGCTACTTCCTGCATTGACCTCACTAAGTAAAACACCAGAGGTTAATTTGTGCCAGGTATTCAATTCAAATCAAGTTCAACCAGATACAACTACACTAGAAAAAGCTGCTAATTTCCTCAAAAAACGCTTGCACGGCTTAGTGAAAATTACTCCAGTCCACGCCATTTCAGTTTCGGAAGCTATTTTAGAATGTGCCAGACAAAACCATAGTGATGTAATTATTTTGGGAGCTTCTCGTGAGGGAATGTTGCACCAGGTGATCCACGACAATATTCCAGCCACTATTTCGCGTAACAACCAACAGACAGTAATTTTGGTACGACAGCCTCAAGCATCAACAAAATAAGTAGTGGAACAAAATTAGATTCATATCTAACTTGATTGGAAGTAAACTTTGAGTGGTTATTTATTACCGTAACTCCTTCACAGCAACACTTTGATGTGCTTAATTTGTATTTTTTTTTCAATAAACATCCCCAAGCTATTAAACTGCTTGGGGAACACTTTAAGAATTATTGATTCGGAAATTATTTATTGCTCATTCTTTTTAGGTTGATTGGCAAAGTAAGCCCAAGTACCAATAGTAGAAGCCAGAATCCAACCTAAGATTAGAACCGCTATAACTGTCGTCATTGATGTTGACATGATTGAACCTCCTGTGAGTATAAATCCTCATTAATTTGGTTTCATTCACAAGTTAACAAACGTGTTTAAGTCCCGCAACATTTCTTATAGAAAATCTATAATTTTTACATTACTTAACATTTGACTTAGAAAAGTAGATTACCTAATGAGTTATTGGGGATCAGCCTATGCTTTTCGGTCGTTAGGTCACAATGATTATATGAAGAATGTTAGAAGCGGCGCTGACTATGAGAAGTGAACTATCAAGCTGAAATATTATGAATATTAACGTTTCCTCTAAAGAATTTACGATAAGTAAGAATGAAACCTAGATGAGTGACGACATACTATACAGTTAAATAGTTACGAAAACTATACAGTTAAATAATTATGAGAATATTGGGATTATTTGCCATCAACTAAGGACTTATGACGCAGCCACGGTACACTATTTTGATTGTTGATGACAGTCCTCTGGACTGTGATCTGTATCGGCAGTATTTGTTGCAAGATACAAAATACCAATACACTATTGTGGTTGCACAACTGGGGCAAGTAGGTTTAGAACTATGGCAGCGTCACCAACCAGATCTTGTATTGCTGGATTACCGACTGCTAGACTTAAATGGAGTGGAATTTCTCACCGAACTGCAAACTCTGACCCACAAGTCATTTTTGCCCGTCATTAAGGTACAGTTTTTTACAACGAGTTCAGCCAACCTGTGCGGATGATGGGTGTAGATTTAGATATCACTGAACACAAACGCTCAGAAGCAGAACTGCAAGAGAATGCAGCTTGGTTAAAGTTAGCACAAAAAGCCACAAAATCAGCATTGTGGGATTACGACATCACCCAAGATAAAGCAAAGGCATCTGAAGAATTCTGTACCCTTTTAGGTCTTGACCCTAGTACCAAAGAAATCAGCTATGAAGAGTGGTTGAGTGTATTACATCCTGATGATCGTATCAGAACCAGTGAGTAAGCTGATGCGCAGCTAAATTGTATAAAGCGAAAATGTAAAACTATTGTAGTGCGGGCATCTTGCCCGCGTCTTATATAAAAACTAAATGCGTAACAGCTTATCTTGCCCAGATGCTCCGCGAGCAACGGCAATATTATGAGACAGAGTTTCGCATTGTGCATCCTGATGGTGAGCGCTGGTTGGCTTGTAGAGCTCACGTTTTCTACGATGAAGCTGGCAACCCTATACGCAAGATTGGCAATACGCAGGACATTAGCGATGTCTACGACTTGCTTCGCTTACGCAAACAGTTAGAGAAAGAAAAAGAACTCAACGAATTGAAATCTCGTTTTATTGCCATGATTTCCCACGAGTTTCGTACACCATTAAGTACTATTATTTCTTCCTCAGAGTTATTAGAACATTACCGTCACAAATGGTCATCAGAAAAACAAATCACTCACTTGCATCGCATTCAAATTGCTGTCAAGCGTATGACTCAAATATTAGATGATATATTAGTGCTTGGCAAGGAGGCAGTCGCGAAACTAGATTTTAGCCCAGTACCTTTAGATTTGGTTGAGTACTGCCTGACTCTAGTGGAACAATTACAACCAAATGTCGAAAATGAACGTAAGATTGCTTTTAGTAGTCAGCACGAATCTATGCAATGCTTGATGGACGAAAAATTGTTAGGGCATATTCTTAGTAATTTACTGTCGAACGCAATTAAGTATTCTCAAAATTGTAGCACGATTCAATTTACTTTTAAGACTCAGTCAGGAAAGGCAAGATTTGAAATTCAAGATCAGGGTATTGGTATTCCTCCAGAAGACTTAGCTCATCTATTTGAATCTTTTTATCGTGGCACGAATGTTGGAAATATTCCAGGGACGGGATTGGGATTGGCAATTGTGAAAAAGTGTGTGGATATCTATCACGGTGAGATTACGGTGACAAGTGAACTTGGAGTTGGGACAACATTTTGTGTCACTTTACCATTCACACCAATCCAATAAATAAAATTTACTGAAGAATGAGAAAACCAGGAGCAATGGTTTGCGTTAGCATAGAGAAAGGAAATTGATCAAAACCCCTAAATGTAAATGAAAGTCCTAGGGTTAGCTCTATCTGCGCTGTTCATGCTAGCGACACCCAGCATAGCGGTTGAGTATCAAGGGAAAAATATAGATGGCAAAAAATTGCCAGCTAAAGCTTACTATTCCGTAACTGGTGGTGTCTACAACGTTGAAGTAAGCTTTCGGAAAAATCGCGCAACAATTTACTTTGAAGGTGGAGCCCAAACAACTATACGATTGAGCCGTAAAGTTATAACTGACCCCAATGATATTGAGGGCTTTGGGAAACTAGGACAGTTTCCTGTAAATAAAATATTCAGTGTTGGGTGGAACTATGACGATAATTTAGGAGGTAGTAATCAAGTACTACCAGGTTTACATCCACTTGAAGGCTTCTGGAGAATTAGCCTAGCACCGCTTCGCGAAAGTCAAGCATTCAAAAGTCAAAAGTGATATAAATCAAGGCTTTTGGCTGTTTGAAATGGTTGGTTTATTTACGCCGTGCCGTACTAGTAGAAGAAGGGAAAGACCAAATAACTTTGTCTAATCTACCACAAGAACAACAAAAACCATTCTTACACCGTTTTTTCAAGTTAGTAGCGCTCAACATCCTTTCTAACTTGATGATTCCTATAGCAGGACTAATGGATACTGCGTTTTTAGGACATTTAGCTGAGGTGCATCATTTAGCAGGTGTGACGTTAGCAATGGTCGTGTTCAATTATATCTATTGGACATTTGGTTTTCTACGCATGGGTACAACTGGGATGACAGCGCAAGCCTTGGGGCGTGGAGATCATGAATCTGTAGTGCTAATTGGATTAAGGCACGTAGCCATAGGACTAGCATTAGGATTAGCAATCCTTTTACTACAAAGACCAATACAATTATTAGGTTTTGCAGTATTAAGTGCAACACCGGAAGTAAAAGCCTCTGGACAAGCCTTTTACCAAGCTTTGATTTGGGGTGCGCCAGCAACGCTGATCAACTTTGTCTTAGTGGGATGGTTTCTAGGACGAGAACAAAGTCTAGTGGTGCTATTGCTTTCAGCAGTTAGCAGTGGAGCAAACGTACTTTTAGATTACCTGTTCATTGTTCAATGGAGATGGGAAAGCACAGGTGCAGGATGTGCTACAGCAGTGAGCCAGTATATTATGTTGCTAGTAGGAATAGTGTTGTTTTGCCGAGAAATCGAGTTACAGCAGGTACGATCTGTTGCTCATAAGTTGTTGGATTCCTCTGCTTTAAAAGCGGCTTTCTCGCTTAACGGCGAAATTCTGATTCGCACCTTGGCTTTAGTCTCTACATTCGCTATATTCACCAACCTCAGTTCTGTCTTTGGAACTGGGATTTTAACCACCAATGCAATACTCATGCAGGTTGTATCATTCGGTGCATATTTTATTGATGGTTTGGCGTTTGCTACGGAAAGTTTGGCTGGGATTTTTCGCGGTAAAGGAACATCAGGGGAACTGATGCGGTTATTACGTATTGGTGGAGTAACTAGCTTGTTATTTGGAGTGATATTTCCAACTGCTTTTATTTTAATTCCACAACCACTGTTTAAATTATTTACTAACCATACTGAAATTATTGCTCAGCTATCTAGCTACGTACCTTGGTTACTACCTGTTTTAGGAGTCGGAGCAATTGCCTTTATGCTAGACGGCTATTTCCTAGGTTTGACTGAAGGCTACATACTTCGTCAAGCAATGCTCGTATCAGCTTTTATAGGGTTTACGCCAATGGCGATCGCAGCTTGGTACTTCCACAACAATCATCTACTATGGCTATCGTTGAGTCTCTTTATGGTAGCCAGAACAGTAACTTTGGGATCACAGGTCGCTAATACTCTTAACAATTAGCACCGCTAGGCTCTGCTCTGTATCTCGAAGTATCATAAAACTGTGGTAAGAGATAGTACTTAGGCGAAATAGTAGTTACTCACACAAAATTTATATTTACTTTACAATACTTTATATTAACAAGCATTCATTGTACTGCGGTTATTTGCTGGGTATTCACCCTCAAGTAATAACCCGACTTCCACTATCGATAGTTGGCTATGGTTACTATCGCTACTATAGTGGCAAAGGAAACGTTTAAGCAACTAAGCCCCAGCATTAACTAACTGGGGCATTCCCTATCTTAACTAGGCTGCAACTCTGGCACGTTGATGTGGGAGTCCGAAGCAACTTGATAAATAAAATTGAGACTAGCCCAATTATTTACATCTAACATATAAGAGTCAGTAGTAGTAACGTTCGCATCAGCAACAGCACTGGCGTTGTGCAAATCTTGCAAAACAGCTTGTGCGACTTCTAGGGGGTTTATTAAAGGCTGAATACGTTGTTGGTTTGCTGAGGGTTGTTTAGAGGCTTCTAATACAGCCAGGGTTTGAGTAAACGGAGCTGTGCTAATTATAAGTTGGGTTTCACTCAACGATGCTGGTCCTTGCACCACCCATTCAAAACTAGTAGTAGTTTGTGGAACAGTGCGTATTTCACCTGGAGTAATGACAACATCTTTAAACATGGGTTTGGTTTGGGAACTATCAGCTGCAGTACTTTTGTACCAGGGGTAGAGCGCGATCGCAGTTCTACTGCTGTTCAATCCCAATAACATTAAATGTACTAGGCGATCGCTCATATTTTCCACTCGGTACTGTATTCGACTACCAATAGGTACAGAAGGAATATGAGAAGCCGAACCAAGAGATGATCTTTTTAACTCTCCTTGTTTAGTCAACAGAGTTTCACGCTGCATCAAAATTTTAGGTGACACACCATCGATAATTTCTAGAACTGCATTAATCTCCAAGCGAGAAGATCCTTGATTCTCCGTTAGTCGCCATAACTTCGCTGCGAGGGGAGCTTCAAGTTTTGGCACTAAACGTTGTACTGCTACTTTTACAGCTTCTCCTGGTGTTCCATCTGTATTGGGAATTAGCTCACCTCCCAAAGAAAATAAACCATAGGGACTGGGAGACACTACTGTTGATGAATTTGCCAAGTCTTTAATATCAAGTTCTGGTACTTTACCGAACACATAATCGGCAGCTTGTTCCCCAACCACAACTGATGATAGACGGGAGACGGTTGCAAAAGCACTTGTAGCATCTACCCGCTCGATTCTATCAAGTTTAGCATCCAGAGCAATCATTAAATTAATATTTCGAGGTAAGACTCGTATCGATTCTTGAACAAGTTGTCCTACTTGTATAGAACTTGTCTCATTAGGACGATAAAGTTGGGCTTTTGCCGTTAACCCAGTACGCGATCGCAATACAAGTTGTACAGGTGTCCCTAATTGTGAAACGACATTTAATCGGCAATTTGCTCCGTAATATTGCAGCACTTGTAGAGGTAGTCCACCCAACCACAATTGGAACGTTTTGCCCTCGTCCTCAATAGCAATTACTACTCCCTGTCCTCCAATGCTAGAATTGGGGATCAGAAGATCAGCCAGTTGTGCTTGGGAAGGTAGGTTTTTATGATCAGCCAATAAAGCTGGCTGTTGTCTGCTGATTCCTAGTTGTCTTAAAGAACTTACCACATCAGATAGACTGATTTGAATTGTTGTTGCTGGGGTAGCTTCCCATAAAGATTGGGTTAAGGCGTATGTAAATAACCCCGCACTCACACCAGAAACATGTACTTCACCAGCCAATTGCATAGGATCAGAGGTAGCCGTTAGAACCCCTAGATTGCGCCGAATTTTCAATAAATCCTTAATAGCAAGCTTATCTTGGAGTTTTTGTTTAAATTCCAATTCTGTTGTTGTCAGGGTAGCCTGTGGCAATATCTGACGAGCGCGACTTCGCAATCCTGTTGATGAAGTTTGTGTAGGAGCATAAAAGCTTGTATCTAGTACTCCTATTACGCGCTCCGTAGAGAGCGATCGTAACATCAGTTCCAGGGTTTCTTCCAACAAATAATTAGCAATTGTATTTTCTTGTGTATCTGCCTCGCCATTAACAGGAACCAAAGCATTTTCTAGCGTATCTTCCAATTGTTGACCCAATTGAACACGACTACCATAACCGCTAAAGTGGAAAACAACCACATCTTCTGGTCTAGCAGCTGCAACTAAATGCTCCAAAAAAGCATTTTCAATCGACTCCCTAGTAGCTTTTTCGTCAGTCAAACAAATAATATCTTCTGGTTGAAAACCAAAACGGTGAACCAAAAGCTCCCTTTGGAGTTCTACATCCGTCAGACAACCACTTAGTTCCGATTTTTTAGGGTACTTATTAATACCTACCAATAACGCCAACTTACGTGTACTGGGTTCTGCCAAGGCTTGGTAATAGCGATTTCCCAAGGTTAACCACTCAGCCTCAGTTACACCCAATACCGTGAGTATGGATCTACACCATTGCAAAAATGTCCGCCGCTTCATAATTAGCTATCAGCCCTTAGTCCATCAGCTCTCAGCTTAAAGGGTTACAAAAAATCTCGCTAAAGTAAAGGGGATTGGGTACTGGGGATTGGGGATTGGGGATTGGGGACTTTGTTTAACGCTCTCCCTGCTCCCCCTGCTCCCTGCTAAGAGCTCCCTGCTCCCTCTGCCCTACAACGGTAATTGCATTGCCCGTGCCAACTCTGCTGCAACTTCTGGACGAGAAAATTCAGGTGGGGGTAGTTCGCCTCGGCGCAACATTTCGCGTACCTTAGTGCCTGATAAGTGGATACGCTCTTCTGATGTGCTAGGACTGGTTTTGCTTGTTGCCATTTGCTTAGTGCGCGTGCAGTAGAAGGCATGTTCAAACATCATCGGCACAATACCCAATTCTTCGGGAGCAAACTCGCTAAAGATGTGCTGAGCATCGTAAGTGCCGTAATAATTACCTACTCCAGCGTGATCCCGCCCAACGATAAAATGAGTACAACCGTAGTTCTTACGGATCAGGGCGTGGAAAATTGCTTCCCGAGGACCAGCATACCGCATTGCCGACGGATTAATCGCCAAAATTACCCTATCTTTGGGATAGTACTTATCCAGTAGAATTTCATAGCAGCGCATCCGGACGTCGGCGGGAATATCATCCTCTTTGGTTGCTCCTACTAAGGGGTGTAAAAATAAACCATCTACAATTTCTAAGGCGCACTTTTGAATATATTCGTGAGCACGATGGATAGGGTTACGAGTTTGGAAACCCACGATGGTTTTCCAGCCTCTAGCGTGAAACAATTGTCGAGATTCAACGGGATCAATTTGATATTTCGGAAACTCAGGGTGAGGGTGGCGATCTAATAGCCAGACCCCCCCGGCTAGATATACTGCTCCCTGGTTGTATACCACTTGCACACCGGGGTGCTTAGCATCATTTGTTCGATAGACATTAATTGCTTCATGGATCTTGTCATAGTGATATTTTTGAGTAAGTTCCAAAACCCCAATAAAATCACCGGCAGGATTATCTAAGCGAACGAGGCTGTCTATCTCAAGCGAACCCGCTACTTCCTCTGAAACTGAAAGTGTAATGGGAATAGCCCAAGGAAGCCCATTTGCCAAACGCATGTCTGTGACTACGCTCTCGTAGTCTTTTTGGTTCATAAAACCAGTGATTGGACTAAAACCACCAATGGCAATCATTTCCAAATCAGAAATTGCCCGTTCATCAAGTTGAATTCGTGGTAGAAAGTCGGCTTTGGAGAGAAATGTTTGTTTTTGCTCTGGTGTAGCGATGCGATTCACCAACTGTCCACCATGGGGAGCTATGCCATCTAGATGGTAACTCAAGATAGTTCCTTCTCTATGTTAACTGCATTTTTTGTATGTATTTAACTTACCAAAATCGAGCCACCACAGATAAGGCATTAAACATTTAATTTCCCCTTTTGCCAGCAAACCTTAAGAATACTCTTTAATACGCGGTAGCAAACCCAATAGCGTTAGAACAGAAACAACTACAGCAACAACAGGAGTAGTTATTTCAAACCCGTTCACATTGCTGAAACCGCGAGCAACAGCTTTATCAAAAGCTTGCTGGTTGGTATCGGAAGTTTTTTGAAGAGCTGTTTTAAATTCAACAAACGCCCCATTAGACTGCGCTTGCTCATAACCTATACAAAGCGCGATCGCCTGCTGATGTTTACCGCTCTGTTCTAGCTGACGGATCTGTTTGTCAATGGTGAGATACCTGCCCAACGTTGCGAGAGTACTCAGTGCCATTTCTCTTTCACCAGTAGAGGTGATAGTGTTCAATTCATCAGCTAATAAACCTTGGAACCCATCAACCTTCTTTCCCTGAGCCAATAGATCTGTCACTGTCTCAAATGTTTGACTACCTGGAATTTTAGCAATTTTAGCTACTTTATCCAAAAAAGCTTGCTCATGTTTTGCGGCAAATGCTGGATCTAAAAGATACCGACTTTCGTCAGCTTTAAGACCGTATGCTAAAGCACGAACTCGCCGTAGTGCGTGCAATGACACAAAAGAATTTTCTTTTGCAGTCTTTAAATTATAGGATGAGGAAATGAATGAGTAAATTGTGTAGCCTACAAATATGACCGTAATCCCTGTTGCAGTCACCAACATAGGATTAAACACACGGCGCATTCGGTGGTTAAGAAACAGTTGAATTACCACCAATACACCAAGCAACAGCAACCCAGAAATCACAACTAAAAACAAGGCCTTTGTTGTTGTATCCTTCTGATGGTCATAGGTAATATTCAATTCTTGTGAGTTTGCCTCAGCCAATGCATCAGCTGCTGGCAAGAGTGTATTATCCATGATTTGGGCGGCTTCTCGATAAGCGCTCAAAACCCCCTGAGTTTCACCCCGTGCATTAAAGTCTCTCGCCTGCTGGAGCTTTGCTATGTAGTCACCTACTGCTAGTTGTAAAGTTTGGATAGGCTTGAGTTCTGCATCACCGTAGGTAATGTTCTGAGCAGCAGCAATGAGCCTCTGGGCAAATGCTTTGCGACGTTCCTCATAATCGTTGATAGCACGTTGATTTTCTTTTGACTTCACTAGCAATTCATTAACAGCAGCAGCATCCATGCCTGCTAAGGTATCCTTGATCCGTTCAGCCAGGAGAATACTTGGTGCTGTGTCTTTGCCAAGTGTCTTAATAGCGTAGCGCTGCTTTTGCACACCAAGAATAGTAGCGATCGCTAGCACCAAACTAACAGCCCAAGTCACATATAAACCAGTCTTCAAAAGCTGAGGCGTTGTCAGCCTTTTTTTTATCGGTAGGGTTAAAGATTGTACTTTGGCAGAAATGATTTTTGTCTGAGTCATTGTTTAACCCCTGACTTCTCTGATCTTGATCTTCGTCCAATGTCCAAGCGTGAATTCATCACCGTCTTTAATTGGTACATCCACCATTGCAGAAAGTTCAACGCCGTTTAATTTAGTACCGTTTGTAGAACCGATGTCACGTAGAACAAAAGTCCCGTCTGCCAGGCGATTTAGCAGTGCATGACGGTGAGAGACAGCACTATCGAAATCAAGGGGAATTTCTGGATAAATACCTCTAATTTCACTACTTCGACCAATTAGATTACTTTCCTTGCCTAGCCTTATAGTGAGAGGTGGTTGTGATGGTGGTTCTGGACTGTCTGGGCTTCGCTGTGATGGATCAATCGTAGCAACAATTTCGACTACAGATTTTGTAACTGATTTAGTAGATGCTTCTTCTGCTCTTTCAACTGATAACTTATCGGTTACTAGATCCATTTCTAGTGGCGGCACTTCACCGTGCTTTCCAGTGGCGAAGTTGTAACCACACATTTCGCAAAAGTCGCCTTTTTTTGGTTCATGTGGTGCTGTACAATCAGGGCAAACAATAGTATTGCCATTAGTCTTAGCCACTTCAGGAATAAGCCCATTCTCATTTAATGTTTCTTCCGGAATTCCCTGGATTTTAACACCACATTTAGAGCAATAATCTGGTTCAGTTGAGGTATGACCTTTTAGGCATTTATATATCGACATAGGTAATGAGAGGGAGCAGCCCCTTTGGGGAAGTCAAAAGTCAAAAGTCAAAAGTCAAAAGTCCGGAAGCAGGGGGAGCAGGGGGAGCAGGGGGAGCAGGGGGAGAGAAAAACTTATAAGTCGATATGCTTGTAAATCCCAATGCCCCATGCCCAATGCCCCATGCCCAATGCCCCATGCCCAATCACTTTGAAATGCGAGTTGTCTTAGTTGAACGCGTCTCTAATGCCATTGCATCTTCTTTGGCAATATCTCGCTTTAGCCGTACTGTACCAGTGGCGGCGTCTTCGATATCAACCACTTTCTTCAGTAACTTAGCCGTTGCTTCGTTACCAGATTTATGAGCAAGTTGAACTGCTTTACCTAGCTTGGCAGTAGCGATTTCTATATTGCCGAGATCGCGTGCTTCTAACCCTTCCTGAATTGATTGAGCAAGTTCTGCTTGCCCGGTATAATGGGCGACTGTTCTATCGATTTTAGTAGATTTAGCATCATCATCAGTCCAAATTGTGAGAATACGAGCTTCACCAACTTTTGTTTCTATACCGTTTTCTTTATAAATCAGACTTGCTCTACCTGCCAACATTTCATCACCTACGTTACCAGGTTGCACCTGGATGCAAAAGTGGTAGTCGCGGGATTCGTTTTGAGCCCAAGCACCAGTCGGATAATCACTGATTTGTATTGTAACAAGTTTGACACGCTTTGTCAGGTCTACAATATCAGGGCTTACCTGCTTACAAAACAGCACCTTCGCACTCTGCGGAGTCCACAGGCGTAAGGAAACATCACTGACATTTTTGCTTATAGCCTTTTCTAAAATCTTTTGGAAATCAGCCTCAATCATTGCAGGATTGGGGATAATGTCAGTTGTACCCAGTAATTTATTGGAAATTTCTTGTAGCTGCTTGACTTGCCAGTCAGTTCCTACACCCCGACAATCGCACTCGAAAACTCCTTCACAAGCTTGTAAAACGTCCCTCAATTGGTTTTCGTCAGACTCGTTATTTTGTCCGTCGGTAAGTAGCAATGCTTGACGCAAAGCATTTGGTGTTGTTTTAAACTGCTTAAGGGCTTCAAAGAGCCACCGAGAAATTACTGTAGCTCCGTTGGGATGAATTTTTTTGATGGCGGCGATCGCAATCTCTTTATTTTCAGGAGTCGCTTTCGATACTGGAAATATAACTGTCGCTTTACTAGAGCCAGTAATAATAAAGAAAGATATATCCTCAGGCAACAAATGCACAATTTTAATCATTGCTTCTTTTGCTGCATGAATCTTCTCACCGCCCATTGAGCCAGAGATATCACATATTACCCCAAACATTTTCTCAGTTGTCGGATTAGCTGCCACTCCATCGCCTTCAACAAGAGTGACTGTCATAATTGCATGGACTTCTTGTGTACCCTGGGGTAAGTACTTATTTTGGAAAACTTCGGCTTTAAATTGGGTAGTCATTAAAATTACTTTAGCAAGATAGTGTATTTATAAGCACAAGATGGCGACACTGATGTTATCCTGACCACCAGAGCCTACAGCAAATTCCACTAAACTCCGCGCCACTGTTACAGCATCTACATCCGACTTGACAAGGGCATCAATTTGTGCAATATCAGTAGTATAATTCCAGAATCCATCAGTACACAGCAGTAGATACCCAGAATTAGGAATATCAAAGTTCACGATGGACGCTTCTGAGTTGACAGCGTCTTCTCCTAACCAACGAGTAATTGCATGAGCATGAGGTGATTTTCTCGCTTCAGCTTCGGTCATTTCACCCGTGGTAATAACATCGTTGAGCCACGAATCGTCTTTAGTAAGTTGGCGGGATTGGTTCGGTGAAATCCAGTAAGCCCTGCTGTCGCCTAACCAACCAATGGTAACGCTACGATCTACAACCACAGATGCAACAATCGTAGTGGATGGCGGATCCCCATTGGTTCCTTTAGTGTAAGGAATAGCACATACTGATGCCATTGCTGCAGAAATCGCCGATTGCATCACCTCTTCTAAAGAAGTAAAGTTTTGCGTCTCAATAGCAGCACTCACCGCCCTACAAGCACTTGTAGCAGCAGCTTTTGCTGCTAATTCAGGTAACTCAGAACTTGATACTCCATCACAAACGACCAAAACGTAAGCATTTTTGCTGTCGATTTGGGCACAAGCCACATAGTCTTCATTACGATGATGTCTTAGCCCTCGATCTGTAATTCCCGCTAGATTGGGCGATAACACCGTCTCAACTCTATCTTTAGGGGGATTATCTCGACGACGAAAACCACAGTTAGCACAAAAACCATCAGCATCAATTTCCTCTAATCCTGCACCACATTTTTCACATCCCGGCTTTGATAGTGATGTACCGCATTCTTCACAAAAGCGATCGCCTTCTTGGATCGCACCCCCACATTTTGAACATTCCATAATTATTCAGAAGTGATGTAACCCGAAAACAAATGACTTAGCATTCACTTCTTTATAACAAGGCGGAATAGGGAGTAGGGAGTAGTTCTGTTGTTAGGAGTTACCTCGTCAGCTGAGTTAGCCCAGCATTCCCCTCTAAAAAACATCGAATGTACAATAGTAAACTTTACCGTTACCTTTCACCAGAGGACCTGTTTGTGTAGCCTTTTGACACTAGACGTTTTTTTTACCTTATAAATCAAGTGCATCAATGCTAGAATCCTGATTTAGGAAGTTAGGATACCTCAATGCCAGTTGCAGCTAAGGAAATCAAATTTGGTACCGATGGCTGGCGTGGTGTGATTGGCGATGATTTCACCTTTGAACGTTTAGCTTTAGTCGCACCAGTAGCCGCAAAAGTATTATTTCAGACTTATGGCGAAAAAGTAGATAGCCGTACGATCATTGTCGGTTATGATCGACGGTTTATGGCAGAAGACTTTGCCCGTAAAGTTACTGAGGTTGTCTCAGCAGTCGGGTTTAATGTGTTACTGAGCGAAACCTATGCGCCAACCCCTGCTTTTAGTTGGGCGGCAAAACAACAAAATGCTTTGGGTGCATTAGTCATTACTGCAAGTCATAATCCTGGTAAATATTTAGGATTAAAAGTGAAAAGTGCTTTTGGCGGTTCTGTACCACCAGAAGTTACAAAAGAGATAGAATCACTTTTATCTACTGAAATACCTTTAGCATCAACTCCAGGCAAAATTGAGAATTTCAATCCTTGGCACAGCTATTGTCAAGCACTAGAAGGTAAAGTCAATATTGCTGAAATTCGCAATGCCATATCTTCTGGCAAGCTAACAGTATTTGCCGACGTTATGCATGGTGCGGCGGCTGGTGGATTGGCAATGTTACTTGGTAATGAGGTTAAAGAAATTAACAGCAATCGCGATCCCCTATTTGGTGGCGGCGCTCCGGAACCTTTGCCCAAATACCTTTCAAGGTTATTTGAGGTGATGCGAACTTACCGAGAAGCAAACCCCACGTCTTTATCTGTAGGATTGGTTTTTGATGGCGATAGCGATCGCATAGCAGCTGTAGATGGTGCAGGTAACTTTCTCAGTTCCCAAGTCCTAATCCCAATATTAATCGACCACTTAACCCTGCGACGCGGCTTTACTGGCGAATTAGTAAAAACTGTAAGTGGTTCTGATTTAATGCCTCGTGTAGCAGCACTCCATAATTTGCCAGTTTTTGAAACACCTGTTGGTTATAAGTACATTGCTGATAGAATGTTAGTCACTCAAGTATTACTGGGTGGAGAAGAGTCGGGAGGCATTGGTTATGGCAGCCATATTCCTGAACGAGACGCACTTCTTTCGGCATTATATGTACTAGAAGCAATTGTTGAATCAGGACTAGATTTAGGTGACTACTATCGCCACCTACAACAGCAAACAGGTTTTACTTCCGCGTACGATCGCATTGATTTACCCTTAGCAAGTATGGAAGTGCGATCGCGCCTATTACAACAACTGCAAACCCAACCTCTAACAGAAATTGCTGGACAACCCGTAATTGATTGCCAAACAATAGACGGATACAAGTTCCGCCTAGCCGATAATAGCTGGTTAATGATTCGCTTTAGCGGAACTGAGCCAGTTTTACGCCTATACTGCGAAGCACCCACACTTGAGCAGGTACACCATACCTTAGCATGGGCAAAACATTGGGCAGGATAGAATGAACAGTGAACAGTTATCAGTGAACAGCTATCAAATGGGCTGTACTGATAACTGATAACTGATAACTGATTTATGACATTACTTGTAGTAGCCACAGGAAACCCAGGTAAGTTGAAGGAAATGCAGGCTTACCTAGCAGACTCAGGTTGGGAATTAACTCTCAAACCTGAAGAATTGGAAATCGAAGAAACAGGCGACACCTTTGCTGCTAATGCTTGTCTAAAAGCATCCCAAGTTGCTCTAGCCACAGGAAATTGGGCAATTGCTGATGATTCTGGGTTACAAGTCGATGCATTAAATGGAGCACCAGGAGTCTATTCTGCGCGCTATGGAAAAACTGACTCTGAGCGTATTAGTAGGCTATTAAATGAACTGGGAGATGAAGAGAATCGCGGTGCACAATTTACTTGCGTAGTCGCGATCGCTCGTCCGGATGGTGCGATCTCTTTACAATCAGAAGGCATTTGTCGCGGAGAAATTCTCAAATCCCCTCGTGGGCAAGGAGGTTTCGGCTATGATCCAATTTTTTACGTCCCAGACAAGCAATTAACTTTCGCTGAGATGACATCAGAATCCAAGCGTTCAATTAGCCACCGAGGTAGAGCTTTTGCATCTCTACTCAAGCAGGGCATGGGGCATTGGGCATAGGGCATAGGGCATAGGGCATTGGGCATTGGGTATTGGGCATTGGGCATTGGGCATTGGGTATTAAGTATTAAGGACTGAGTATCTACTAAATTGAGAGTATCATTTCTTCTCCTATGCCCCATGCCCCATGCCCCGTGCCCCATGCCCCATGCCCTATTAAACTACACTGCTTCCGTATTCTTTTCCCCAGTCCGAATTCGCACTACTTGTTCAACTGGGGAGATGAAAATTTTTCCATCACCAATTTCACCTGTGCGGGCAGCAGAGATAATTTTATCCACTACCATATCAACTTGGTTGTCTTCAACGACAATTTCCACTTTCAGCTTTTGCAAAAACTCAACTGTATACTCAGAACCACGATAGCGTTCAGTTTGACCTTTTTGGCGTCCAAAACCCCGAACTTCAGAAACCGTCATCCCCACTATCCCAGCATTGACTAAAGCAATTTTCACTTCATCCAGCTTAAAGGGACGGATAATAGCTTCTACTTTTTTCATTTGCTAAGCTCCTTACTTGTACTAGCTTTGTATATATATAACCAGATTTTCTATGACACTTTATCTAGCAATGTCACCATAATAAAATCTGTAATACTTGCCACATAATTAACGGTAGATGTCCCGTCTTTTTGGTGACAGTACAATTGACAACTTTTGCCTATCTTTATAATCCTTGATGTTGTGACCTAAAGCTTATTTCTTCTATTGATTATTGTGTATTTTATGTAACAAAAAACTCAAATCTTGTAGTGGTGCAAAACCATACAGATATTGAGAGTGTGATTTAACCTAACGGTCATGATGTTCAAAAAGAGGACGTACAATCAAATAGCCAGCGCCAAAGCCCATTAGTATGATTAACAAGATAGTGATAACTAACTTCCAACCACTAACTTCTGAAGCTTCTGGCTCACTGAGTGGATAATAGTTTACTTCTTCTTCTTCTATAAAGAATGTTTCTGACATAGAACTTGAAATTTCGTCAGATGAAGTAACAACAGGTGGACGAGGACTTTGTTGGTGAGCCACATGTTGCTGCGTCACAGTTGGTGGATGTTTAGGTTGACTTTGGAAATCAGGATAATAGTTAAAAGCTTGATTATAATCAGATGCGGTACGATAATCAAGTAATTGTTGCAGGTGCAAAACAGACTGAACAGCTTTGGCAATTTCTTGCCTGAGTACCTGATTTTCTTGAGCTAGTTCTTTGTTTTGAGCGGCAAATTCATTGATCCTTGCTTGGCAAGCTTGCAATTCAGATGCTAAGTCCCTGTATATAGATAAAGGAACAGACGGAGAATAGGGTTGAGTAGTACCTATATGTGTATTGTTGTAAACAGAACCTGTAACTGTTCGCATTGGTGGGTTCAGCTAGAAATGAAATGTTATTTAGGTTAACTGGGCTACTGATAGAGATAGTCAGTCTTGAAACTATGCTTAAGAATAGTAGAAAAATGACTGATAAGCAAAGAAATTTACCACTTTAGTGGTATGAAGTAGTACAAAGAGGAGTCAGGAGACAGAATTCAGGAGTCAGAATACGGCACCCATTAAGGGATGGTGAGTCCAGTCCTGAACGCGAGTGCGTCTCCCCTTGGGAGAAGGAGGGTTTCCCTCCGTAGGGAACTGGCGTTAGCGACGCAGGAGCGTCACCCGAAGGGTGTTCCCGTGAAAAGTTTCAACCCCTCCGCGCGGTAACAAGTAGACGAGGTTTTAACCAACAACTTCATTCTGACTCCTGGCTCCTGACTCCTGAATTCTTCTTTATAAAGGCTAATTTTCCAACAAAGGAAAGAAGTGTCCCAAAGGACCTTGCCCTTTACCGATATCTAGAGAGTATAACAGTGCATTTGTCACATATTGCTTTGCTTGTCGTAGCGACGTTGCCAAGTTATTCCCTAGTGCGAGATTGGCGGCGATCGCTGCTGATAGTGTACAACCAGTACCGTGAGTATTTTTTGTATCTACTTGTTTCGTTGTCAAAGTTTCTAGTTTTTGCCCATCAAACCAGATATCGACGCCACGTAAACTCCCTTGCATACCTCCACCTTTAATCAAAACAGTCTTTGGTCCTAAGTTACGGTAAATCATTTGAGCTGCAGCCCTCATATCATCCAAAGAGTGAATCTCAAGCCCGCTCAAAATCTGGGCTTCGTAACGATTTGGTGTTATAATAGCAGCTTTAGGAATTAAAGTACGACGGAGAGCATTTACAGCATCATCATCGATTAATTGCGCTCCTGTACGCGATACCATCACCGGATCAACAACTAAGTTATCGATTTGTAAAGCTTCCACTTGCTCAGCAACAGCAGTAATAATTTCTTGGTTGAGTAGCATCCCTGTTTTTACTGCTTGTACACCAATATCCTCAAAAACTGTCTGAATTTGTGCTACAACAGCCTCCTTTGGAAGAGCATCAACTCGTTTTACACCCAAAGTATTTTGGGCTGTGACACAGGTAACCGCACTAGTCCCGTGGACACGGTGAAAGGCAAAGGTACGTAAATCAGCTTGAATTCCTGCACCACCACCACTATCAGAGCCAGCAATGGTTAAAGCAACGGGTACCGTCAATGTTGAAGACATAAAATTATGGTTGTAAAAAAAGGAGTCAGAATTCAGAATTCAGGATTCAGGAGGAGCTATTCTGACTCCTGGCTTCTGACTCCTGAGTTCTTTCCTTAAAGATACTACTGGTGCAAGCTTTGCAACTTGTTTTGCAAGTACTGACCCCATTGAGCGGCTAAGGGGATTTCTGTAAAGGGAACCCGCACAGAGTTAGTTGGCGCAGGAAGTACAAATTCCAACTCTATCTTCCGGCCTTTTTCTGGTATTTTTTCAATATCCACCGCTTTGTCATCTATCAAAAGGTTGATATTAAAGACATCATTCAAAGAAAATGTTTCTAGCTTAATCGGTCCATTGGGTGTAGGTTTGCCCCAAGTTATATTGGATCCTTTTTGACCGAGAACTGCGTAAATATCATACTTAGCTTTTTCAAATTGCTCCGCCCAAGTACGATAGGCTTCTATTTTTTGGTATTCTTTTGAGCCTTGCCACGCTAACCAGAAAAATGCTACTAACAGGGGTAACCACAGAAGACCACGTTCCATTATATGTAACTATCCTGCAACATCGAGCAATCAAGAATATATATAAGTTATCTTAATCAGAAAAGAAGGTGTTAGGGCTTGGAGATTAGGCGTTACGATTGGGGTTGGGGCTTCCATGTGTTACCTAGTAATACCATTTCACTAAATGGCGTTACTGAATAAATCCCTTAGTATAACAAATAACCAATCACCCTATCGCCCATCCCCTGCCCAGAGGTGTTATGAGAAGACTTATATTATTCTGCTTTTTTATCATCGGGTTAGGAGTTGCTCTGTTTAGCTTTGTGAATTTTCACGGACTGGCAGCCAAAGGTGAGTATGAGACGATTTTGCTGAATTTTCGGGAAGATATTTCCCAGCAAATTTTGGATAACGATCTCCAAGCGATCGCCCAAAAGTATAACGTCGCACCTCAACTCGATAACCAATTCGCCCTTAAGGATCATGTCTATATCGTTAAGGGCGATCGACAGTTACTAAAAGAATTGCAAAAGTCTAAATTCGCTCAACAAACTGAATACATTGAGCCAAACTACATCTACAAAATTCCTAAACCTGGTAAAGTTTCTTGGTGGGGTGAATATTTGCAGCCTCAATCTGACGAAGTCAAACCAACTTTTAAAGGGCCCAACGATCCACTATACGCTCAACAGTGGAATCTCCACAATATAAACGTTGTTGGAGCATGGGAACGTACAAAAGGAAGCGGTGTTACAGTCGCCGTCATTGACACTGGTATTACTCGCGTCCGAGATTTGGTAGAGACAAAATTTGTTCCAGGCTACGATTTTGTCAACGACAAAGTAGAAGCCAAAGACGATAATGGACACGGTACCCACGTTGCAGGAACAATTGCCCAAGCCACTAACAACTCCTACGGCGTAGCTGGAATTGCGTACGAAGCTAGCTTAATGCCGTTAAAAGTACTTAATGGTTATGGTGGTGGAACCGTCGCTGATATTGCTGAAGCAGTTAAGTTTGCTGCCGATAAAGGCGCAGACGTCATTAATATGAGTTTGGGTGGTTTCGGTGAAAGCCACTTGCTCAAATCAGCAATAGAATACGCTCATAAAAAAGGTGTGGTTATCGTTGCCGCTGCTGGAAATGAAAACCAGAATGCAGCTGCCTATCCTGCGCGTTATCCACATGTTATCGGTGTTTCGGCATTAGGTCCAGATGCACAAAAAGCACCTTATTCTAATTTTGGGGCTGGAGTGGATATTTCTGCTCCTGGTGGTAGTGATGCTGGTAAAATCCTGCAAGAAACCATTGACCCTGATAATAAGGGTGTAGCAGTGTTTCTTGGCTTCCAAGGTACAAGCATGGCGGCTCCTCACGTCGCTGGGGTAGCAGCTTTAGTAAAAGCAACTGGTGTCAAAGATCCTCAAGAAGTCCTCAAAGTTCTCAAACAATCAGCAAGAACTGTCAAGGACGATGGTTTAAACTACTATGGTGCTGGACAACTGAACGCAGAAGCAGCGGTACAAATTGCGGCACAAGGACAAATCAGTTTTGAAGATTTCTTCCGCTGGCTACGGGATAATGGCTATCTTAATCCTGGTTTCTGGGTTGATGGCGGTGCTGTAGCGCTGGTGCCCAAAATTTTGATGGTATTAGGTTCCTATTTACTCGCTTGGTTTTTACGAGTTTACTTTCCGTTCCGATGGAGTTGGAGTTTATCTTGTGGATTAGTCGCTGGTAGCTGTGGATTATTCCCCCTCAAGGGATTTTATATCTTTGACCTACCCCAATGGCCTTTTAGGCTCTTAGGGAGTTCAATACCCGAATTTGGTAACGCCCTTAGTGGGACTGATGCGTTAAATCCTTTGTTTGCTAGCGTGCTTATTCCCATCGTTTTAATGGCACTTCTACTAGGACATCCTAGCTGGAAGTGGTTTGCGATCGGTTCATCCTTAGGTGTAGCATCATGTCTGGCGGTAAGTGCAATTACAGATCCAGCAGTTTGGGGATTGGGAAACAGTGCTTTAAGCCAGATTTTCCTGGTTGCTAATGCTCTACTCTGTTTTGGACTTGCTCGTTTAGCATTGAAAAATGAAGAAACTGTCAACCCCTAACCCTAGCTCATGAGTATAACAGTTACAGGCACAATTCAACGTCGTGATATTGGTCCTGGTGCTTGGGCATTAGTTACCGATGAGGGTGTGACTTACGAAATCCTTAGAGGTGCTGACAAAAGCTTACTCAAACCAGGACAAAAAGCAAAGGTTACAGGACAGGTAAGGGAAGATGTCATGACTATCGCCATGATTGGTCCTGTTTTAGAGGTCAAATCTTTTGAGGTTGTTAATTCTGGCTAGACTCGTCTGAACCTAATACCTCTTGTAAACGACTTCTAAATTCTCCCTTGGGATGACCTCCTTTTACCTCACCTAAAATGCGAAATTCTCCTTCTGGAGAATCGCACACCAGGTAAGTAGGCCATCCCATTTCTGATTTATCCGGATACTGGGTTAGCAGAATTTTACGATATTTACGGTATGTAGCCGTATCCTGCATTTTCACATCAATAAATTGCAAACCCAGTTCCTCAGCCACTTTTTTGTCATAAAAAGACATTTTGTGGCAAATGCCGCAGTCCTCTGAAGAAAACTTAATTACAGCTAGCTGCATAGGTTTACGACCTTCTGATTATTGGTATGAGCGTTTTGCGTAACGCTTTTTATTATCTTTACTGGTTTGCCTGTAAATAATAGCATATTGTTACGGCAATTCAAGATCCAATGCCCCGTGCCCCATGCCCCATACCCCATGCCCGAATAAAGTAGGAACCATTATTTCTGGATTCCGTCTAAAGCAACAACGAATAACATTTTGGGTAACCTCATAGCCATCTTGTTTATGTTTGGTGACTGCAGAACTGGATCTCGTCTTTAGCCTGCTACGGCAGTCGGTTTAAGTATATTTCCCGTTGCAGCTTGCCTACGCTCTCTTAATATAAGAGAAGTCAGCAGCGCCCAAAGCAATCAGGATTTTATCTCTATGGACATATGTCTCACTTATTGGTAAAATTCAACTAAAATGTTATAGTTAGAATATATAAGGGTATCTACGGTTAGCTCGCAGCCGTTAAGGCAATCAAAAGTCCTGTGATTATACCTCTTGGTGCCTTTTTCTGTCTACGCATTCTCAAATCGAGAACTTACGACAAGCTAATAGAGCATTAAAGGCATAAATAAGGTACTTTACAAAAATAAATAAAGAGAAGTTGCACTTTACTTATAAAATAAAGTAACTAGCTTCTATTAAGCCCAAGAAGCCGCTAGCTCTCTAAAGTATTTAGGGCATACGGCTACGGGCTCTAGGGGAAAACACCTGATTCTTGTGTTCGACCCACTCAGGGGGTTTTGTTATCAAGGTAAATCTACTAATTACATGTTCTGGGAGCAACTACTACATTCCGGAGAAATTTATGGAAATTTGAGCAATATTTTTTGTATCAAAAAAACCCCCTAGTAGCCGGCAGCCAACCAGGGGAGTTAGTTATCAGGGTGCATCTACCAATTACATGTTCTTGGAACCATCAGTGTATTCCGGAGAATTTTGAGAAAATTTGATGAATATCTTTTGTATCAAAAAAAATCTGGAATTGGATAGTCCACAAGGGTAGTTAGTTATTAAGGTCCGTATCTACCAATAATAATGTTCTGAAAGTAATCAGTATGTTTCACAGGGGCTTGTCTTTAAAAAGAAAAAACCCTCCACAAGGTACGGTCAAACTGGGGTAGTTAGTTATCAGATAAATTTACCAATCCTCTTGTCTACAACAGACAAGACTGCTCAAGATAAATTTCAGTAAAGTCCTTTGAGTCAAAACAATCGACCAGCCTGCAACTGGGAGAGTTAGTTATTAGAATGCGCATCTAGCAGTTAAATGTTTAAAAATCTACCAATTATGTTTGAGAGAAACTTAGTCTTTGACAAAAAAAACCTTCTACAAGGTAGATTCTCTCTAGGGTAGTTAGTTATCAGATAAATTTACCAATTCTCCTGCCTGTGCTTGCAGCTATGAGAGTTATTTATTCGAGTGCGCATCTAGCAGTTAAATGTTTAAAAATCTACCAATGTGTTGTGCAGAAAAATTAATCTTTTACAAAAAAAATCCTCCACAAGGTAGGGTCAGACTCGGGTAGTTAGTTATCAGATAAATTTGCCAATCTCTATAACCGACAAAATTGTTCAGGAGAAATATTAGTAAAGTCTTTTATAGATCACAAAAAACCCCTAGTAACCGACAGCAAGCCAAGTGAGTTAGTTATCAGGGTGCGCCTACCATTACTATTTTCTAGGGAACACTACTTTCTTCCGGACAAATTGCTCAAAAAATCAGAAATTTTTTTCTAAAAGATAAAAAAAACCCTAGAAGGTGTGATCCGACTAGGGGAGTTAGTTATCAGGGTGCATCTACCACTACTATGTTCTAGGGAACACTACTTTCTTCCGGACAAATTGTTCAAAAAATCAAAAATTTTTTCTAAAAGATAAAAAAAACCCTAGAAGGTGTGATCCGACTAGGGGAGTTAGTTATCAGGGTGCATCTACCACTACTATGTTCTAGGGAACACTACCATCTTCCGGATAAATTGCTCAAAAAATCAGAAACTTTTTTTTAAAAGATAAAAAAAACCCTAGAAGGTGTGATCCGACTAGGGGAGTTAGTTATCAGGGTGCATCTACCACTACTATGTTCTAGGGAACACTACTTTCTTCCGGACAAATTGCTCAAAAAATCAGAAACTTTTTTCTAAAAGATAAAAAAAACCCTAGAAGGTGTGATCCGACTAGGGGAGTTAGTTATCAGGGTGCATCTACCACTACTATGTTCTAGGGAACACTACTTTCTTCCGGACAAATTGCTCAAAAAATCAGAAACTTTTTTCTAAAAGATAAAAAAAACCCTAGAAGGTGTGATCCGACTAGGGGAGTTAGTTATCAGGGTGCATCTACCACTACTATGTTCTAGGGAACACTGCTTTCTTCCGGATAAATTGCTCAAAAAATCAGAAACTTTTTTTTAAAAGATAAAAAAACTACTAGCCTACTACTGGAAATTGCTAGACGTATGCTAGAAAAAGGTTATTAGGACAAGGAGTGAAGAAGGCAGTCCCGATGAAAAAATTTTCACCGCCAGGCAGGTAAGAGGAATATACCCTGCTCCCTACTCCCGGCTCTCTGCTCCCTCTTACAACTGAAACACTTTTTCTTGACCAACTAGTGGTAAATAACACTGTTGGATCCATATACCGAAGGGGGTATTCTAGTGTATGGATACCTATAGGGCTCACATTGATGTGCATTCAAGGTTATTTTTAAGTAAGGAGAAAAAAAACTCCCAGTAGGTGATAACCAACTACGGGAGGTAAAGATCAAGGTGCATGTACCAGTTAAGAATGTTCTGGGCAGAAACTAGAGAATCCGGATAAAGTTATAAAAGCTGGTTTGCAAAACAGCTTGAAGGAGAAACATTCAGTAATGGAATGCATCTAAGGTATAACAGTAAGCGAAACATCGACTTGAAACTTTCGCGTTTCAACCTAGATTTAGGAGGCAAACAGAAGTTGTGACCCAGGAATTTCACATTTCCGTAACCCCAGTAGGGCAAAATGACTACTTGGTGCGAACGGAACAAGTAGCGCCTGGGGTGCCATTGGCAGAAGAACTGGTAAATTGGCCTGTGGCTGACTGGTTGACAGCTGCGGGACATCTAATGAATGACCCTTTAAAGTCGGTGTTACAGGGGGATGCGATCGCAAGAAACTCTGTAAACTTGGTGGCGCTGGGTCAGCAACTGTATAATGAACTGTTTCAAGGCACTCTCAGAGATAGTTGGATTACGGCACAAGGAATTGCCCAAAACCACCAACAAGTACTACGCTTACGGTTGGGGTTAAAAGATACAAGATTAGCTCGTCTGCCTTGGGAAGTGATGCATTTTGGCGATCGCCCGGTTGCCACAGGAGCTTATATTGCTTTTTCTCGCTACCAAAGTGGAATTACCGCAGCATCTCGTTTGCCATCAACAAACATGCCGCTCCCCCTAGAAGAAGGCGCGATAAAAGTACTAATGGCGATCGCGTCCCCAACAGATAAAGTGCGTCTTGAGCTATTAACACAAGAAGCAATCAGACTTAAAGATGAACTTCAATATCGTCAGGGAGGCAATAATTACTTCCCCCAAATTCAACTAACCGTGCTAGAGCAACCAGGGCGGGAAGAGTTGACACAAGCCCTAGAACAAGGACGATACCACGTCCTGCATTACGCAGGGCATAGTAATTTAGGTCCTAATGGGGGCGAGATTTATCTTGTCAGTCGCAGAACAGGATTAACAGAAACTTTAAGTGGGGATGATCTAGCAGGCTTACTCGTCAACAATAATATCCAAATGGCAGTGTTTAACTCTTGCTTAGGAGCATACACTGCTACCTCAGATCCGGCTGCCGACACGGGCGAACGTAATCTCACAGAAAGCCTCGTAAAACGAGGGATTAAGAGTGTTTTGGCAATGTCAGAACGCATTCCTGATGATGTAGCCCTAACGCTAACACAACTGTTTTATCGTAATCTTGCACGAGGATATACAGTAGATCTCTGTGTGAGTAGGATGCGGCAAGGATTAATTGCTGCTTATGGTTCGCATCAGATGTACTGGGCATTACCCATTTTGTATCTCCAGCCAGAGTTTGATGGCTATCTCAGCCCAGACATGGATTTACATCAGGGTATGAAGCTACTTAACGAGTACAATCCTACCTATGCGGATGAAGCAGATAATGTTGAGATGCCTTTGCCAATAGAAGGTATGATGTCCCCCATTTATGTAAAAGAGTCTCCTGAACTAGACTGGCTAGGTGAAGATACTTGGGGCGATGATCTCGTTGATGAAATCTATGATGACCCAACTACTTACGCAGAAGATTCTGCTATTGTTAACGATCTATTCCGCCAGATCAATAACTCGTCATCTAGTCATGAGCAGTCTCATATGACTGCTGAACTGATAAACGACGATGTTGGTGAAAATAACATCTACGGAAGGCAGTTTTCAGGAGAAATAGGTTCACAAAATAGTGACTTAGAGATGTGGGCACAAATCCCACCAGGAGAAGAATATAGTAGACAAACGACTGATGATACAGCTAGGTTTGAGTTACCCTTTGGAAACCAAGACTTTGAGGAAGCCCAGACTCAAAATTGGGAATCTAATTTCTCAGAACTATACCAATCTACCCCATCACAACAAGTTTTATCAGGACGCAGCGTAAGAAAAAAACTGGGGTCAATTTTTGGAATTGTCGCAATAAGTGCGATCGCATCTGTTGTTGGTTTTAGTTGGTGGCGTAGTAATCACCAAGTGTCACAGCAACCTCACGTTTCTACATTGCCTACTCAATCTCCACCTAGCCAAAATCATCCCCAAGTTAATTTAAAAACCGATGCAAATGGAATTGTGACCGCTTATGCTTATGAAAAATTAAGCAAGGGCGATTTGCAAACAGGACTTCCGGCTGTAGAAGAATTACTTAACCGTGGTGCACTTGATAAAGCTAAAGCCGCGCTTGATGTTATTCCCCAAGCCCAAGCTGATGATCCATCTGTCAACTTTTTCAAGGGACGATTAACTTGGCAGTTTATCCAGGCAGGAGACAAAAAATATACGGTTGATGACGCTCGTCGTTACTGGGAAACCGCAGCTAAAGCGCGACCAGATTCTCTTGTATATACAAATGCCTTGGGCTTTGCTTATTACGCAGAAGACAACTTGAATCGAGCCAATGATTCTTGGTTCAAAGCTTTGAACGTCGCTGTTAAACAGCAAAACGCAAACACCACTAGCACAGCAGTTGCAGCTCCACCACCAACACCTGGGCTAGATGCTTTAACAGCCTACGCTGGGTTGGCACTCGGCTTGTATAAAACTGCCTATGCGCAACCTCCTAATAAACGCCAGCAATACCTTAATGAAGCAATCAAGCTTCGTCAAATGGTCGTAAAAGATGATCCCGTAAATTTCCAGCTCGATCAACTGCGGAAAAATTGGCTATGGTCAGAAAAGTCTATTGATGATTGGCGATCGCTCCTCCAACTTAAAAATGAGAGCAGAGCAATGGCTAGGCATTGAATCAGTTATCAGTTACCAGTTATCAGTTATCAGTAACCGTTTAGAAGGTGATTAAGACACAAAGCTGAATTTTAGCCACTCAATTTTTAATTGAGTGGGGGTCTTAAACGCTTGTACACAAGTGGTCGCCAGATGGTTCGGGTATTGATAAAATGTGCGTTTATGCTAAATCAGCATTAATCTCAAGGGATCTAAACGAATGTGCCATGGGAAAGGTTGATCTTTCATGATTGCCCATCTTTCCTTGAAAACTTCTGCTTGTAGATGGTAATCTTGAGGGCCATCAGAAGAAGAATTAAGCTTAAGAAATAACGTCATTCTGTGCGGCGTTTCGATAGTCTTTACCAACCAACCAGGGAAGGTATTAACTTGATTGGGGTTGTTCGTAAAAGTTATTTGATGGGCGCGAATTCCTACGTGGGAGAAAGTTTCTGGGATAGGTTCAATAACTTCGAGTGTACAATCCCAGTCTATCGCCTCCACATGTTGAGAATCTCTTACAACAGCACGAGAAAAGTTCTTACATCCTGTCAATTGAGCAACAATTAAGTTTGTTGGTTTCTCAAAAATTTCTTGTTTAGAGCCAGATTGAACAACTTTCCCTTGCTGCATTACTAACAAATTTGGGCAAATACGATAAGCCTCTTCCATATCATGGGTTACAAATAGAGTGACACCATGATACGAATCAAGTGTTTCAATCATCTGCTGTGCCAATTGGCTGCGCAAATAAGTATCTAGTGCGGAAAACGGCTCATCTAATAGTAGCGCCTCCGGTTGACTTGCTAAAGCTCTTGCTAAGGCTACCCTCTGTTGTTGACCACCAGAGAGTTGATGAGGATACCGATCGCCTAAGCCTTGCAACTGCAATGCTATCAGTTGTCTTTCTACCTCTTGCCGAATTGATGAACCTGATACTCCTTTAGGTAAGCCAAAGGAGATGTTTTGCGCCACAGTCATATTAGGAAACAGAGCGTAGTTCTGTACTAAAAAACCGAGGCGGCGATCGCGCGGCGGTACATTAATTTTCTGTTCCGAGTCGAATAACACCCGTTCATTCAAAACAATGCGCCCTTTTGTTGGTGTTTCTATTCCTGCAATGCAGCGCAAAATCATGCTCTTGCCAGCCCCAGATCCTCCCAGCAATCCCAATGGTTGCTCATCGCTGCTGAGAGCCACTTTCAAGTTAAAGCCAGCAAGCTTTTTCTCAATGTCTATAACCAGTCCTTGGGGAGTTGAAAAAGTGGGAGCATGCTGATCTACTTGTGTAGAGGAAGAAGAAATTCCCACACCCTTCGTTTTCTCCCGAATTTCTTGCCAAATATTTACTACAACGATCCCAGATAGTGAAATCGCCATGATTACTATTGCCCAAAACCATGCTTGATTCATATCTCCGGCTTCTACGGCAAAATAGATAGCCATTGGGATCGTTTGGGTTTGTTCAGGAATGTTACCTGCTAGCATTAAAGTCGCACCGAATTCACCCAAGGCACGGGCAAAAGCTAGAGTCGTTGCTGCTAAAATTCCAGGGAATGCTAACGGTAAAGTAATTTGCCAAAAAATTCTTAACTCCGATGCCCCAAGAGTCCTTGCTACCTGTAATATATTTTTGTCGATTTGCGCGAAAGCCCCCTGCGCTGTTTTATACATTAATGGGAAAGAAACCACTGTAGCTGCGATCGCCGCACCATACCACGTGAAGACAACGCTGAAGTTTAAAGGCTCCATCAGTTTCCCTAGTGGTCCATTTTTACCAAACAGTAGTAGTAATAAGAAGCCAACAACCGTCGGAGGCAAGATCAAGGGAGAAACAAATATACCTTCAATCAGGGATTTTCCTTTACCTCGGTACTCCAGCATCCAATAGGCTGCTGCAATACCAAGGAAAAACGTTATAAATGTAGCAACTAATGAAACTTTCAGGGAGATCCATAAAGGAGAAAGGTCTAGGGGCATATTAAACAAGGAGTCAGAATTCAGAATTCAGAATTCAGAATTAATTTACATAGGAATTTAAACTTCTCTATTCATTCGCCAGTTGCACAGAACTCCTCGTGAAGAAGGCAGAAGTGGCTCCTCCTGACTCCTGACTCCTGACTCCTGAATACTTTATATCAGCGGCTTACAACTGGCTATTGCACAAGAAAACCGTATTTCTGAAGTATGTTCTTAGATTGGTCGCCAGATAAAAACTGGACAAATGTCTTAGCAACATCACTATTTTTACTTGCTTTAAGTACTGCCATAGGGTAAACAATTGGAGAGTGGGACTTCTCGTCAACAACGACAGCAACTTTTACCTTATTAGAGATTTTGGCATCAGATGCATAAACTAACCCTGCATCGGCGTTGCCACTTTCTACCGCAGCTAGGACTTGTCGGACGTTGTTACCATAGACTAATTTGGGTTTAATTTGGTCATAAATCCCTGATTGTTTGAACGCTTGGTCAGCATATTGTCCGGCGGGAACACTTCTAGGTTCACCAACTGCAATTTTCTTAAACTTTGAGTCGGTCAGGTTACTCAAGGAATTGATGCCAACACTACTATTACTAGGCACAATCAAGACCAGACGGTTATTTGCTAGATTTGTGCGGCTACCGGTCAGCAGCAACCCTTTTTGCTCGAGTGCATCCATTTGCTTCTTCCCAGCAGAAATAAATATGTCTACCGGAGCACCTTGTTCTATTTGTTGCTGCAACGCGCCAGAAGCTCCAAAGTTGTAATTAATATTAACGTTCGATTTAGTTTGCTGGTAGAGGGGCTTGATTTCTTCCATAGCATTTTGCAAGCTAGCAGCTGCAGATACCAACAGGCTTGCATTTGACTGTGCTGCTACCTTAGAGAGATCAAGTAACTGAAAACTAACTACCACAAGCAAACTAGCAATGGTTGTGGCAATCAAGCTAAAAATTCGTCTTCTCTTCATAGAGTTCGATTATGCTCAACTAATACCAACTTAATCAGTATCTTACCAGAGAAAATTGGTAAAGTCTCCCAAAACCCGGGAATATATATATAAAGGAGTCAGGAGTCAGAATACAGGAGTCAGAATGCACCACCCATAAAGGAATTTCAACCCCTCCGCATGGTAACGAGAAGGGCGCGTGGTTTTAACCAGTATTTATTTATCATTCTGACTTCTGACTCCTGACTCCTGAATTCTTCATAAAGGCATAAATGTAAAAATTTATTGAACGGTTTTACAACCACAGAAGTCTTAATATATGGCATCAATCAATTTGTGGGGAGATTGCCCAAATTAATGAGTTCGCGTACTCACTTTGTGCCTTCAAGTGATTAAAAACTTAGGGTGCTGATTTTTTGGTGTGCCCATGACTCCCCGTGATGCAAATTACCCTTTAGGAGTCGTGTTGTCTATGACTAGTCGTTTTAAAGATATGAATCGAGTTATTGAACTTCTTCCAGTCATCATCAGCTTTTTAGTTGCAACATTGTTGACTTTGTCTACTCTATCTCCCCAAGTTAAAGGGAGTGTAGCTCTAAAGTCCCCAGAAATGCATCATCACAACAAAAATCATGTTCATTGAGAAGAAGTCAGGAGTCAGAATTCAGAAGTCAGGAGTCAGGAGTCAGAATTCAGGAGTTAGAAGCAGCCTCAATGAAATGCAAATTCAACCCTCTGCTCCCCCTGCCTCCCCCGCTTACCAACTTTTGACTTCCCCGTAGGGGCTGCTCCCTCTTATTTCCTAGAAAGAGGTACATAAACTGGATTCCCAGGAGTTTGTAAAGGAGTTTCAGATTGGCTTGGCATTTGTTGTAATGTAGGTGGTAATGGGTCAATTAAACTAGGCGTTTTAGTTTGAGAAGTTGGTGATTGATCTGGTTTGGGCTGTACAGACTGGATAATAGGGGTTTGAGCAACCTGATTTTGTCTTTGCAACATTGCAATTTGCTGGACTAAGTCCTCAACCTTGTCGGCTTGGGCAATGTTACCTTGTTCGCGATATCTATCTCGAGCATATTTAAAGGAAACCTTGGCTTGCTTGAAGTTCCTCTCGTTATACAACATGACTCCCAAGTTGTAGTATGCTGTGGGATCATTGGGAATTTCTTGAATGGCTTTTATGTAGGTGTCAATAGCAAGGGATGTTTTACCTTCAAGTGCTAAAATAGAGCCTATGTTATTGTAAGCAACAGCATTTTTAGGATTTAGCTCTAAAAACTTGCGATAAGCAGCGATCGCTTCAGTGTTTTGTCCTTGTTCTTGTAGCGCGATCGCTAAGTTAAAGACAGCATTGGCATTACTGCTATCAAGATTAATCGCTTGTTGATAAGTAGCGATCGCCTCCTGTTTTTGACCTTGCTCATATAGTCCCAAACCCAAATTATATAAAGCTGGTACCATTGTTGGATTTACTACTAAAGCTTGGCGATAAGAGGTGATTGCTGCTGCCGTTTGTCCTTGCTTGTGCAACGTTAACCCCAAGTTATAATAAGCTTCGCAAAGATTAGGATTAATTCTAATCGCTTCAGTATATTCTTGAATTGCTCCGTCCAAGCGATTTTGTAGCAATAAGATATTACCTAAGTAGTTGCGTGCTGTCCCAACATTAGGATCTCGCTCCAAGGCTTGACGAAAAGCATTTTCTGCTGTTTGTAAATCTTTGCGATAATAGCGCATCACTCCCTGTTGGTACAAACTAGCTGCTTCTAGATCTTGAGTAGGAACATTTTGTGCTAGCAGCTTGCTCCCAGGTAACTCAGTACCCGTCAGCACCAACAAAATAGAAGTCACACACAAAACTCTCTTGCCCGGCACAAGCCGCGTTTTCAAGGTAGAGTCAAACCATTTATAGATTCGATATTTATGAAACATTAATGGTACACCTGGACTTATATGTATATGCTCTTCAGTCAGGGTACCCATTACGAAACTCAAAATTGAGATGAAACAGAAAAATGTTGGGGCATGGGGCATGGGGCATGGGGCACCCCTGCGGGGAAGTCAAAAGTCAAAAGTCAAAATTGCTCCCTGCCCCCTGCTCCCTGCTCCCTGCTCCCTGCTCCCTTTAATTCACATTTGCTTCAGCAAAAATCCCGTGGAATTCGATGTCTCTGGCTGCTGTGCAGATTTTGTTTTGTTGTTCAAGTATTTTTGCTAATCCACCTCTTTCAAACTCTGGTGGTAAAGCGATCCTTTGCTCGGTTAATACAGGCATGACTTCCCAACAGTGGCGGCAGAACCAGTAAATGACATGACCATGTATATGGCGTAGAAGCCGAGACGAACAGCAAGGGCAAGTATTCATTTTTCTTAACTCTCTAATAATATAAAATTATTCAATCGAGCTCAACAGCTTCCGATTGCATCGAAGAAATTACGGAAATTACGCTCCTCATATCTTTAGAATAAATTTAAAAAATGAGGAAGTTGTGAGGAAAATATAAATTTTATCATTAATAATACTTAAATCCGTAATATTACTTAAGTTGTCAATTTTAAGTAATATTACTTAAAATAATCCTCACAATTTCCTCATATTGTTTTCCTATAATTAAGACTAGCGATCAGGGTTACGCAGAGTACACGTAGGCCTATAATAAAAGGACTAGGAAATATGTTTCAAAAAATTTTGGTTGCTGTAGATAATAATACAGAGAAGACTGAAATAGATCGGCATGTTTTTGATGAAGCTGTATCTTTAGCAAAAGCAATGAATGCTCATCTAATGTTGCTGCATGTTTTCTATCCGTTCGATGATGAATTCTTCAACCCTTTGGTGGTTGAACCGCATATTGTTCACCCTACCCTATACACAGAAACGAGTAATCAATACATCAAGCGGCTAGAAGAATGTAAACAAGAGGGAGTTGATCTGTTAACATCTTTACGCGAACAAGCAATTACTGCTGGAGTGACTGCGGAATTTACTTTAAAAGCAGGTGATGCAGGTCGTATGATTTGTGAAGTTGCCCGTAATTGGGAGGCTGACTTAATTGTTGTAGGTCGTAGAGGTTATAGGGGATTCAGCGAATTTTTACTCGGCAGTGTCAGCAATTATGTGCTGCATCATGCTCCTTGTTCGGTGTTAACAGTGCAAGGTGCGATTCATGCAAGTGCAGCTAGTTAAGAAAGTAAAGTTAGAGAGACTCGTAATATGAGGATTCTCATAGTAGAGGATGATGAGGTGACAGCCAAAGCTCTGACAACAGTCCTGTGTCACCACAATTATGCAGTTGAAGTTGCTACAGATGGTCAATCAGCATGGGAGTTGGTAAAAGCTTTTGACTATGACTTAATCATGCTTGATGTTATGTTACCCAAGCTGGATGGGATTAGCCTTTGCCGGTGCGTGCGATCGCACGGCTTGAAAATGCCAATCCTCTTGCTTACAGGTAGAGACAGTAGCCATGATAAAGCAATTGGGTTAGATGCAGGTGCAGATGATTATGTCGTCAAACCCTTTGACTCTGAAGAGTTAGTGGCGCGTGTGCGTGCTTTATTGCGTCGGGGGAATTCGACCTCACAACCTGTACTGGAGTGGGGAAACTTACGCTTTGATCCTAGTACAGCCGAGGTGAACTATGAAACGCAACCGCTACATTTAACTCCTAAGGAGTATGCGTTACTGGAATTGTTTTTGCGAAATCCTCGGCGGGTATTTAGTTGTAGTGCAATTCTCGATCATGTATGGTCTTTTGACCATGCACCAGGTGAAGAGGCTGTTAGAACTCAGATCAAAGGTTTACGCCAGAAATTAAAAGCAGTAGGTGCATCCGGAGATTTGATAGAAACTGTTTATGGAATTGGGTATCGCCTTAAACCATTACAAGCAACAACTACGGTTATTGGTAAGAGTGAAGCCGTCGAACAGATTCAGCAGCAGACTTTGGCATCATTAGTCTCTGTGTGGAATCGATTTAAAGATAAAATTAGTCAGCAGGTGTCTGTTCTAGAACAAGCTGCTACAGATATATTGTCAAATACAATAAATCAGGAATTACTCACTCAAGCACAACACCAAGCTCATACATTAGCAGGTTCATTAGGTACTTTTGGATTTACTAAAGGTTCTGAGCTAGCTCGAAAGATTGAACATTTATTGCAAAATGGTTCTATAGGGGCGAAAGAAGGTAAGCATCTGCATAAATTAGTAGAGGCATTACGCCAGCAAATTGATTCACCCCTAAAGCTGGTTTCAGCAGAACACACACCCAACGACGAACGACCCTTTCTATTAATAGTTGATAGCGATCGCCCACTTGCTAGTAAATTAGCGATTGAGGCTGATCTCCAGGGAATACGAGCAGAAGTGGCGACGAACTTATCTGAAGCCAAACAGATGATACATGATCATCATCCTAATGTGGTACTACTTGACCCGACTGTTGCCGACACAACAGAGGAGGGTTTAGCACTATTGGCACAATTGTCTCGGGAAACCCCACCAGTAGCTGTTTTGGTATTTACAGCACAAGACAGTTTAAGAGATCGCGTTGAAGTGGCTAGATTAGGTGGACGTGCCTTTTTCCAAAAACCAGTATCTCCTTTTCAAGTGATTGAGGCAGTTACTCAGATTTTACAACAAGCTGATATACGCACAGAAGCAGTGGTGATGATTGTGGACGACGACATCGAAATTTTAGCCACCCTGCGAACCTTGCTTGAGCCTTGGGGACTTAAGGTGATTTCCCTCAACGATCCACAGCGTTTTTGGGAAACGTTAGAAGCATCTCTACCAGATTTGCTGATTCTGGATATAAAAATGCCACATGTCAGTGGTGTCGAACTCTGCCAAGTCGTGCGCAATGATCCGCGTTGGAGCGGACTCCCGATACTTTTTTTGACGGCTCACACAGACGCAGCTACCCTAAATCAAGTGTTTGCCGTTGGTGCAGATGATTTTGTGAGCAAGCCTATAATAGGACCAGAACTTGTCACTCGCATCATCAATCGCTTGGAACGAATTAAACTGCTGCGGAATTTGGCTGAAGTTGATCCGCTGACTACGGTATTTAATCGTCGTCGCGCCACTGAAGATCTCAATAAGTTCTTGCACTTGAGTCAGCGCTATAATCAACCTCTGTGCTTAGCTATTCTAAATTTAGATAACTTTAAGCAAGTTAATGAAACTTTTGGCCATACAGTTGGTGATAGTGTATTACGCCGAGTAGGACAACTTCTCAAACAAACATTTCCCTGCGAAGATGTTATAGCTAGGTGGGGTGGTGAAGAGTTCATCGTGGGTATGTACGGTATGACTAGAAACGATGCCTTACAGCAACTAGTTCGTCTAAAAGAATCTTTGCAAGCACAAGAGTTTATTACTCCTAATGGCATTAAGTTTCCAGTTACTTTCAGCACTGGTATAGTCCAGTACCCTGTAGACGGCACTGACTTGGAATCATTGTATCAGTCTGCGCGGGTTGCACTTTATCAAACCAAGGTAAGTGGGTGCAATACTGCTTAAGCTGCTAGCTTTGCGATGCTCATGCGCAAAGCGGCAATCATGCGATAGCGGGCATAGCTGCGCCCAAGGCGCGTTGGCGCAGCCTCTCCGTCAGGAGAAGCGTCTCTAGTACCCCTGCGCTTAAGCAAGCGTGACAAGCAGCGTCTCCCAAGAGCGAGAAGAGAAGCGCTGCTCGCACTCGCGAGATCGCGTTCTACTAAAAGAGACTTCCAAATACAACAAGGGGGAGAATTTCTTGGAGTTCATTAAGTACTTCAAAAGTTGTAAGTTCTGAACAGATCCACCATAAAAAGGAAGTTAAATTAATTCACCTTACCAACTTGCCTATACAAACAATTGGAATTAATATAACTTGATAACCTACATTTAAACAAAAAATTTCGTTGTTGACCATAACATAAACACAAGACGGTATTCGTTTCCTTTCTAAAAGAATAGAGGTTCTGGAATTACGCTAATGAGTTAAAATTGCAAGATGAACGCTCCTTTACCTGACAATGAAGCAGCTCGACTTGTCGCTCTTAGCAAATACGAAAAGAGCCTCAATGCGCGGGTTAACCAGCAAGCAGCCGTAGCTAAATTAGGTCAATTGGCTTTAGAGGGTTGTGACCTTTATACGTTAATGGACGAAGCTGTTGCTCTGGTTATCCAAAGTCTTGAAGTTGAGTATTGTGAGGTGTTAGAACTTATTGAAGACGGTAAAGCGGCCCTTTTACGAGCAGGCGGTGGATGGCAAGAAGGGCTTGTGGGTTCTGCGAAAGTGAGTACAGATATGAATTCTCAAGCAGGCTATATCCTATTGGCGAAAGAGCCTTTGATTGTTGAGAATCAACATAACGAAACTAGATTTAGCAATTCTCCTTTGTTGGAGCAACATCAAGTCATCAGCAGTTTAAGCGTAATTATTCTAGGACAAAACATGCCTTATGGCATCTTAGCTGCACATACTACTGAACAAAGAACATTCGTCCAAGACGACATTAATTTTCTGCAAGCTATTGCTAATGTGCTTGCACAAGTAATTTCGCGTAAATGTTCAGAACAAACTCTACAAGCATCACTGAAAAATCTAGCTGATCTCAAGTTTGCGCTAGATCAGTCTTCAATTGTAGCAATCACTGATCCCAATGGAACAATTACTTACGTTAACGATAAATTTTGCGAAATTTCAAAATATTCTAGAGTCGAACTATTGGGACAAAACTATCGCATCATTAATTCTGGATATCATTCTAAAGAATTCTTTCGATTGATGTGGCAGACTATTACTAGTGGAGAAGTTTGGAAAGGCCAGATCAAAAATCGTTCTAAGGATGGAACATTTTACTGGATAGAGACAACAATAGTACCTTTGTTAAATAGTCATTGTCAACCTGAGCAATACGTGGCGATTCATAACGACATCACAGAACGCAAACGTGCTGAACAAGCACTTCAACAAAGTGAAGAGCGTTTTCGGGCTTTAGTGGATGGTGTGAAAGACTACGCAATTTTTATGCTTGATCCTAATGGATTTATTATCAGTTGGAATCACGGAGCAGAGCGTATTAACGGCTATCTTATGGAGGAAATTTTAGGACATCATTTTTCATGCTTTTTTCCTGTTGAAGAAATTGAAAATAATAAGCCGCAGCAAGAATTGAATACGGCTTCTTTGCAAGGTCGCTTTGAAGGTGAAGGTTGGCGCTTACGTAAGGACGGATCTCTGTTTTGGGCAAATGAGATTATTACAGCCTTACGTAATGAATCTGGACAGCTACAAGGCTTTTCTACAGTGATCCGCGATGTTACTGAGCGGCAGCAAATAGAGCAAGCACTGCGCAAAGCTAAGGATGAGCTAGAAATGAGAGTAGCAGAACGCACGGCTGAGTTGATTAGCGTTAATGAGCAGTTACAAGCAGAACTAGATGAACGTAAGCGGACACAGGAAGCACTGCGGGTGTCACAAGCTCGCTTTGCTGGTATTTTAGATATTGCTGACGATGCTATTATCTCTGTAGATATAAACCAACATATTAATCTTTTCAATCAGGGAGCAGAAAAGATTTTCGGTTACACTGCTAAGGAGGTTCTTGGTCAACCACTCGATTTGCTTTTACCACTGCAATATAGCCAAGTTCATCGCCAGCATGTTGTAGAGTTTGCTTCTTCTTCTGGTAAAGCTCGTCGGATGGGAGAACGTAGGAAGATTTTAGCTCGTCGCAAAGATGGTACCCAGTTCCCGGCAGAAGCTTCTATCTCCAAGCTGGAAATCGGCGAAGAAACAGTATTTACAGTTATTCTCCGCGATATTACGGCTAATTTGCAATCGCAGGAAGCTCTTGAGCGCCTTAGTCGTCAGAACGTGTTGATTTTAAATTCAATGGGAGAGGGCTTGTGTGGATTGGACAAATCGGGCAGAATCACCTTTGTAAATTCAGCGGCGGCTAAGTTGCTGGGATACAACGACATAGAATTAATTGGTCAATCGATAGAAATTATCTTACCCCACTCAAATTCAGATGGCAGACCCTACTCCTTGACAAATTCTCCTATCTATGCATCGCTATCGGATGCATCTGTGCATCAAGTAACTAACGAAGTCTTTCGGCGCAAAAACAATTCGAGTTTTTCTGTAGAGTATGTATCAACACCCATAAAAGAGCAAGGTGAGGTGAAAGGGGCTGTGATTACCTTTAAGGACATTACTGACCGCCAGATGGTAGAACGGATGAAAGATGAGTTCATTTCTGTAGTCAGTCATGAACTACGCACTCCTTTAACTTCAATTCATGGTTCTTTAGGTATGCTGGCTAGTGGTTTGGTTGATCCCAGTTCTCAAAGGGGTAAGCGCTTGCTAGCAATTGCTGTAGATAGCACTGAGCGCTTGGTGCGTCTGGTTAATGACATCCTCGATATTGAGCGGATTAAGTCGGGTAAGGAGACAATGATGAAGCATGCTAGTGATGCGGCTGATTTAATGACGGAAGCAATAGATGTCATGCAACCTATGGCACAGCAATATGAAGTGAATTTATCTGTGTTACCTGTATCGGTTCAGCTCTGGGTTGATGGCGATCGCATCATTCAAACTCTAACTAATCTATTGAGCAATGCTATCAAATTCTCTCGGCCAGGAGGTACAGTTTGGTTAAGTGCTAATTGTCACGAAAATTATATAATATTTCAAGTCAAGGATCAGGGGCGGGGTATCCCCAGCGATAAGCTGGAAGCTATTTTTGAACGCTTTCAACAGGTTGATGCTTCTGATTCTCGTCTCCACGAAGGTACTGGTTTAGGTTTGGCAATTTGTCGTAGTATTGTGCAGCAGCACTCTGGGCGTATTTGGGTTGAAAGTGAATTGGGAAAAGGTAGTAGCTTTTACTTTAGTCTACCTATTTTGACTGTACCAGAATCACCTAGAAATAAAAGCAGGGAACCATGAAAACTAAATGCATCTTAGTCATCGATAACGAGGAATACATCGGAGAAATTGCGCAGATTTGCTTAGAAACTGTTGCAGGCTGGAAGGTTTTGACTGCTCGCTCTGGGCATTCTGGATTAATTCTGGCAGAGAATGAACAACCTGATGCTATACTCTTGGATGTCATGATGCCTGATATGGATGGCCCTACTACCTTTCAACATTTACAGGCTAATCCTGCAACTCAAGATATTCCAGTGATTTTTCTGACAGCTAAAGCTCAAGCTTATGATCGTGCTCGGTATGCTTCTATGGGAGTTCAAGCTGCGATCGCTAAACCTTTTAATCCGCTAGAATTAGCAAGTCTTGTGGCAGAAGCTTTGAACTGGAAGTTGTGAAGAAGAATTCAGATCTCAGGATTCAGAAGAATAAATACTGAGCTAAAACCACATATGGACTCGTTACCAAGACAGAAATTGAAACTTTTCTTAAAACACCATCTCTTTATGGGTGGTGTATTCTGACTCCTGACTCCTGACTCCTGACTCCTAAATTGGTATTATGCCATTTCCAGAGCAACCTGACGGCAAGACTTGGCGCAATGACGGCACATTTGAGCGCAGGCTTTCATTCGGGGATCATCGTTCATTTTTTCACACTCTTGAGCGCAGCGATCACATATTACGGCACTAATAGCACAGATATGTGTGTACAAATCGGAAGCCCGAAGCATAAAATCAGCACAAGTCTTGCAGATTTCTGCACAATCAAGCATCAAGGTAACATAAGCTGGTTCAGCATACACACCACCCTTTTGTAAGCAGTATGTCATGGTATTTAAGCAGATGCTGTAACAATTCAAGCAGTTGTTAATACACTGCTCCATTTCTGGGTTCACTTGGTTCCAGGTAAGTGGTTGTCTGGTCATGATTTTCCCTGTTAAATTCCATGGGTTGAGCTTAAAATAAGGTCGTCTTTTCTTAAGCTTTACCTTAGAAAATTAGAGGTGCCTTAGCAACCTCTAAGGGAAGCGGCTCTGATCTTGCTAATGGGGGAAAAATTATTTCTAACTTTTATATCCCATGTTAAGCAAATGGTAACTATTTTCTGAGTAACTGTAAGAACAGGGAGCTAGTTTGACTACAGCCTATAAGCTCACTTGAGTTACTCACCCTACCATTATCCTCCAAAAGTGTAGTTTTGGCATAAATGGAAAGAATTAAATAGACCAACACAGATAATAGCACAATGGTATTAATAGATGTATTGGCTTAAGTACCCAAAGCTAAATCTCTGAACTTTAGTGTGAAAGTAGTCCAGCCAGCACTACTTTCAACTTCAATAGTTCCTTGTAGTTGTTCGACTAACTTCTGTACTAAAGCTAACCCTAACCCTGAACCATTTTGTTTATAGTCGTCAGGTTTAGCAACACGATAGAATTTATCAAAAACTCGTGGCAAGGCTGCTTGTGGAATTTCTGCTGAATTGCTAATACTAAAGATAGTACGCGAGGCAGGGAATGACGGAGCCAATGCTGTTAATGAGCCTGCTGACTTCAGGCATCTAGCATCATGAGGTACTGGTAATTTATCATTTCCCTGCTTTTGATTGTTCTCGTCGAGCGCCCATACTGGACTTTTTTCGTAGCCAACCTTTAGGATAATTTTGCCACCTACTGGAGTATACTTACAGGCATTATTCAGCAATTCAATAAAGATTCGCGCTAAACTCGTATGATCTGACACTAATGGTGGTATATCAGATGGGAGATCAAGTTGAAGAGTTTGTTGGCGTTCTTGAGTACGAATCAAAAATGACTCTGTAATGTTATGCAACCAGTATTCTAACAGCAAGGGTTCTGGTGTGACTAAGGGAGTTGTTGCTGCTTCAACTCGTTGGAGATCTAGCAGATCGTTGACTAGTTCAAGCTCGCGATCGCACTCAACTTGCAAAATCTCTAGATATCGCTGAGTTTGGTCGTCGGTGCTGATTGATTGTAGTATTTGAACTGCCATCATAATATTGCACAGAGGAGTCCGTAACTCATGAGAAACGGTGTTCAAGAAGTTATCTTTAAGAGCATTGAGTTGTTCTAATTGTGCTACAAGTTGTTCTTGCTCGATTTGTTTGTGATGTGTATCGAGAATGCGTTCTTGTTCAGCAATATCAAGTATCTTGCAGATTGCTTCCTCTGTACGTTTGCGTTCATTCACTTCTGTAAGTAGAGCTGCATTTGCTGCGTCTAGTTCACCAGGACTAGGCAAAGCCAGTGCTTTAGGTAATAACGATATGAGTTTTATAGCCGTAAATACAGAGATGAAAGCTGTGATGGTCTTGACTAATCCAAATAACCAATAAACAGGATGCAAGAGCGTCGAGGCTTCGATGACATGAGCTGTACCACAAACAACAATGAATGTTCCGAACATTAAGAACATCCGATTGAAAAGCGAATCTCGTTTAGCGTCGACAAAATAAACTAGGACTACTGCAATTGAATAATAGGCAAGTGCAATCACTAAATCCGATATCACATGAAAGGATAACAATCCTGGGAACCAAAGATAGCAATGACTTTGAGGTATAAACTGTTGAGATAAAAGAATGTGTAAAAATTCCATATATTTGCTGGTGCTACTGACTATCTCAATGTAAACTTCAACTGAAATTAAGTATTTCCTCTTATAGACTATATATAAAATCTTGATTGTGTCACCCCAAAATTACTGAAATTATGTAAATAATATTATTTTTTTTTAATGCTTGTAAAGTGTTTGTACTATTGACATTCATGCTTTTGTGCGGTATAAGACTACTATTTACCAGGGTATCGAAGCTAGTTAATCTGTAGACAATAAGCTTTCCAGTAAAGCATCGTCTCCCTATATATCTGTATTTGCACCTAAATTGTAAGTTTCGTCTTCAGCACAAAAGAGGATATTGACAATACATCTGCACTCCATCCAATTCTCTATCAACAGCAAGCTCGCGAGTGCAAAAGAATCAATCGCGATCACCATTGTGTTGAATTACAAGTTCAAGGACTAGAGAATAGAATCTAATTTTGTCCTCATCCTTAGCAAATAAACTATATAATTGACTTTACATTACTTTACATATGCCTGAAAGCTATGCTCACTGCAATCCTGTTTGACTTAGACGGAACTATAGTGAACACTGACCCAGTACACTACCAGGCTTGGCGAGAAATGCTGTTAAGCTATGGCATAGAAATTGACGAAATATTCTACAAAGCGAGAATTAGTGGGCGGCTGAACCCAGAAATTGTTAAAGATATCCTGCCACAATTATCACCAGAAGCAGGTGCTTTATTTGCAGATGAAAAAGAAGCTCTCTTCCGTGAAAAAGCATCGCACCTCAAACCACTAGAAGGATTTTCTGAACTTTTAGCATGGACAGACACGCATCATCTGAAACGTGCTTTAGTAACAAATGCACCTAGACTAAATGCTGAATTTATGCTTGAAGTTTTGAAGATAAAAGACGTCTTTGATGTCGTCGTTTTAGCAGAGGATTGCATCGCAGGTAAACCAGATCCTGCACCCTATGAGGCTGCTTTGCATAGGTTAGGTATAACAGCAGAACAGGCGATCGCTTTAGAAGACTCACCCTCTGGAATTCGTTCGGCTGTCAGTGCCAAACTCCGTACCATTGGCATTGCTTCCACCCACGATCCGCAAGTTCTACAGCAAAATGGGGCATTTATGGCTATTCCAGATTTTACAGATTTACAATTGTGGACATTTCTTAACTCTTTGTTAGAAGATTTAACCTCAACTACTCCTCTTCAAAGTTGTGAGTCTTAAACTTTAAGGTGCGACAATTTTCACTTACTGTACGAATCACATGGTCTGGGACTCCGTTAGGTAATTGCACCTGAACTTCCAAAGTAACTTTCACATCTGCATCTACTAAACTTGCTAAGTGTTGCAGAACTTCGTTGACTACAAGTCCAGCATCTCGTGTCACACGCACTGGATCTAAATCAACTGATCCATAAAACCGGCGCAGTTGCTTCTGTGGCGGTGTTGTAGGAGTTGAATTGCCTGGACTCGTTCCAGTATCCTTTGTAGTAGCAGTGCTGTTGCTATTGGTTGCTTCCTCTCCTCAATATGGTTCGTATTGCGCCAGATATAAGGGTCAAGGACTTCTTGGCGCAGAAGTGTGGCAGAATAGCTTAAGTGGCAGCCTTACTCTATAGTATATTTTAAAACTTAAGCAACAGCATAGCCTGTATGTTGCCTGACGTTAGGCGGGTGAAATCCTAAGACAATTTTATCTTTGGGAATACCTGCGGCTACTAATTCGTAAGTTACACCATCTTCTGTGTCATCCCGTTGCACCCAGATTTTGCCATCAATAATGTCAATATGAACTAAGCAGCCGTGAATTCGCTTGACACCATCCCAGCCTAGAGTTACTAGCATATAACTATCATTTTCACTATCAAACACTGCTTTACATTTAATATCGGCGTAGGAATACGGGATTTGTGTGTAGGGTACTAATACCTGTTTGATGATGTGTCGATAATTATCTAAGGTATCCATTGAATAATCCCCTCAGTTTCTGGATTGAAAACAAGTAACTTGAGATTTTCACTTTCTATTAAAAGTCTACCAATTGGTTCTTGAAACAAAGCTGTAAATACACTGTCACGCACTGCCAAATACAATGTTCTTTCAGGTGTTAGGCGTTGGATAACAGCACGATACATAACAAATCCGCCAATTGCATCTTTGAGATCCGCCATTTCTGAGGGACTGACAAAACTTTTAATTTCTACAGCACCAATTCACTTGCCAACGCTACAGCACCCCATAAAGGCGCGTCATCACCCAATGCAGCCGAAACAATTTCAAAATTCACTTCAGGTAAAGCAGTCTCTCGCGCCTTTTTCTTCACTACGTCCCACCAACCTTTGCCTGCTTTGGTTACACTACCACCCAGCACAAAGCGCTGGGGATTCATCAAGTTTGCTATATTCCCTATACCTACACCAAGCGATCGCGCAGATCTATACAAAAGTTCCACAGCCAAATCATCCCCAGCAGCAGCAGCTTCACTCACGACTTTCCCCGTAATCAAGTCTAAATTACTCCCCACCAAACCCCGCAACACCTCTCCTCTGTTTCCTTGCTGTTCCAGTTCCTCCCTTGCATCTTGCGCCATATATGGTCCAGAAGCCAACCTTTCGACGCATCCTCGCTTTCCACACAAACAAACTGGACCATTCGGATCTACAACCATGTGTCCAATCTCGCCAGCCATCCCTTCTGCACCTCGCCAAGGTTTACCATTAAGAATCCAACCACCCCCTACTCCAGTGCTAATGGTAATGTAAAACAAGCTATTGTATCCCTGACCCGCACCAAAACGATGTTCTCCTAAAGCAGCAACATTAGCATCGTTGTCTACACTAACAGGAACACCAAATTCCTCTGCCAACAAATCTCGTAAGGGAAGATTTTCCCACCCTGGAACATGATGAGATAATCGCACCTTCCCAGTCGTCGCGTCTACTGGTCCTCCAAAACTCACACCAATAGCAGATGGTTTTGCTTTTTCTAGGAGAGAATAAATGAGCGATCGCATAATTTCTAAATCAGTCTTAGCATTTGCATTTGTTGGCGATAAAGCACGCTCATAACCTACCCATTCCCTCGAACCTGCATGTGCGATCGCCGCTGCAAGCTTTGTTCCTCCAAAATCGAGCGCCAGTAATAATGTCATAAGATTTTTCAACTAAAATTTCACTATATATTTATCAAGATTTATGACACAAACAGTAGCAATTACAGAAGCGATTACCACTTTATCAGACGCAGAAAATCGATTCGGCTTAGTCCGTGTTGAATCCGAACAGTTTTTCACAGAGTGGAATGAAGGATTATTGTCTGAAATTACAGAAGCGGAAAAAGCTTCCGTCGATGTCTTGCGCCGACGGTATCTCTATCATCGTGCTGCTGGTGATTTATTAGAACAGCGTTTTGCAAATTCTCAAACATCTTGGTCAGGTCATCTGCGCCTTCGACAGGAATAAACTTTAACTCCCAATGCCCCATGCCCCATGCCCAATGCCCCATCAAGTTTTCCCCAGCATCTGCAAATTATGTAAAGTCGCAAATAATCCACCCTGCTGTAGGAGTTCTTCATGAGTTCCCTGTTCAATTAATTCCCCTTGCTTGAGAACAAAAATTCGATCTACATCGCGAATGGTAGACAAACGATGAGCGATGATAATAGCAGTACGTCCTACCAAAAGCTCATTCAAAGCTTTCTGAATTAAGGCTTCTGTACCTACATCTAAACTAGCTGTCGCTTCATCCAAGACCAAAATTTCTGGATCACGAATAGCTGCACGAGCAAAAGCTAAAAGTTGCTTTTGACCATGAGAAAGATTTGTACCCCTTTCCCTCAGTTGGGTGTCATAGGCTTGCGGCAGTTGTTCAATAAACTGAGCAACATTGGTTTTTTCTGCTGCTTCTTGAATTTCATCAAAGCTATAGCCATCTCCTAGGGTAATATTGCTTCTGACATTACCCGCAAATAAAAAGCCTTCTTGTAAAATGACTCCCATATAACGGCGCAGTTCTGCTTGGGGTAAGTCTCGGATATCTATTCCGTCTATTAGAATACGTCCTTTACTCGGTTCATATAAGCGACACAAAAGACGAATGATGGAACTTTTCCCCGCGCCTGTGGGACCAACTAAAGCAACTTTCTCTCCTGGTAAGATCGTGAAGTCGAGGTCTTTGATCACATAATCATCGTTTTTATATGCAAACCAGACGTGTTCAAAGCGAATTTCTCCCCGATTTGGGGAATTTGTAGTGCTAAGATCTGCATTATCTAGTTGCTCGCTAAATTCTAAAAATCCAGGAAGCTCATCGATATAGCCCAATGTAGTATCCAATATCGAGAATTCTGTATCGGTTCGATCCTTAATTTCTATTGGTTCATCTAAAATATCACTAACACGCTCAATGGCTGTAAAACCTGCCTGAATAGTCGTAAATTTTTCTGCAAATTGTCTTAGAGGGTCGAATAATCGCTGAGCATACAATACAAATGCAGATAATACCCCAAAAGTTAACTGTTTTTGTAAAAGTAAAAAACCCCCTGTCCATAGAACACCTGCAACAGCAATAAGAGCAATCCACTCTAATGTTGCGGACACTGCTGAATCATAAAAAATGGTCTCATCCATTTCTTGTATATAACGTGTATTGGTAGACCTAAACAATTCAGCATTAAATTTTTCTCGTCGGAACAATTGGACTACATTCATACCGACAATATTTTCTTGGAGTTGGGAATTAAGTACAGATAGTTCTTCTCTGGCTTTATAATTAGCCTTGCGGTATCGCTGCTGAAAGTAAACAATTAACCCAGTAACTGGTAATAGCATCACTAGTAGTAACAGTGCTAGTTTCCAATTCAGCGAAAGCATAAAACCAACTAGCACCACCATGGAAAACAAATCTGAGAAAATTCCAATCGCTCCTGTAGAAAATACATCTCCTAATACTTCCACATCACTAGTAAGTCTAGTAATTAATTTACCTACAGGTGTCTTGTCAAAAAAGCGAACGGCCAAAGATGTTACATGATCAAACAGATCTTGGCGAATTTCCGCAGTTATTTGCTGTCCTATTCTCTGTACCAAATAACCCTGCACACCTGTCAAAGTCAGTTGTACGGTTACTGTAATCAGCAACAACGTAACAATAATATCAAGACCTTCTATCAGTGGGCGATTCTTCAAAAATTCGTACGTGCTAGGTTCAGAGCGAATTAGAGAGATAGCCTGTCCAATTAGCATTGGTTGTACAGCGTTAGCTATTGCAATTGGCACAAGTAAAAAAATACCCAGCATTAACAGCCGTCTGCTACGACGGGCATAAGGCACTAAACGCAAAAATAACCGCCAGTCGTTTTCACGCCGACGGGATTTTCTGCCAAAATTCTTTAAAGATTTAGTAGCACTCATAACAGAGTATTATATGAAATTTTGACAAAAAAGTATACATACTCAATAAATATAGCCCAGTATCACAGACAAAGGTAATCTGTATCTGGTAGGAACAATCTGGTGATTTGGTCAGAATAAATTTAATTCAGAAGTAGCAGCGGGAGCAAGAGATTTTCATATTTAGGAGTAAAACTTGTTTCAATGTGTCTTTGTAACACAACTCCCGCGCTATCTGTAGCGATATTATGCAAGACAAGCTGCTAAGTCTGCATCTGGTTCGGTAATTGGCGCTAAATTATACTTCTGCGACAGAAGCTTAAAGACATTTGGTGAGATAAATGCTGGTAGCGTTGGTCCTAGGCGAATATCTTTTATTCCTAAGTGAAGTAAGGTGAGTAATATAGCGACGGCTTTCTGTTCGTACCAAGATAGAATCATTGATAGTGGCAACTGGTTTACATCAACCTCGAAGGCTTTTGCTAGGGCGATCGCAATTTGAATTGCTGAGTAAGCATCGTTACATTGGCCCATATCAAGCAAGCGCGGGATACCTCCAATATGACCCAAATCCTTGTCAAAGAATCGGAATTTACCGCAAGCAAGAGTTAAAACGATACAATCATTGGGAACTTTTTCCACTAATTCAGCATAATAATTACGATCAGGTTTTGCTCCATCACAGCCTCCAACCAAGAAGAAATGACGAATTTGTCCTCCTTTAACGGCTGCTATTATCTGGTCTGCTACACTCAAAACCGCGTTCCGTGCAAAACCTGTTGTTACTTGACGTGGTTCATTTTTTGCTACTTCATCTTCTGTAAATCCTCGCAGTTCTAAAGCTTTGCGAATTGCAGGAGTAAAATCAACGCTACCATCAACCCCGGTAGCCAAATAATTCAATCCTGGAAAGCCAACAGGACCAATACTAAATAACTTATCTTCATAGTTATCATGAGGTGGCATTAAGCAATTGGTTGTAATGATAATCGCACCAGGGAATTTCGCAAATTCCTTAGTTTGATTCTGCCAAGCTGTACCGTAGTGTCCGTAGAAATGTGGATAGATTTTTTTGAGAAGGGGATAACCATGAGCCGGTAGCAATTCCCCGTGTGTGTAAACTGTAATACCAGTATCGACAGTCTGTTTCAAGACAGCTTCAAGTTGGGGGATATCATGACCAGAAACAAGAATCGCTTTACCTGCTTTTGGGTGAAGGGCAACTTTTGTGGGAACAGGATGACCGTAAGTGTTAGTGTGCCCAGCGTCTAGAAGTTCCATAGTCCGCAGGTTAATTTCACCAACTTTCAGCGCTAAGCTTACCCAATCATCTAAACTCAAGTCTTGAGTGTCGAGCTTTGCTAAAGCTTCGTAACAGAATTGATAAACTCGTTCGTCCTCTTGCCCTAATTCTTGCGCATGGAATGCGTAGGAAGCTACTCCTTTGAGCCCGTACAGCACTGTTAGTTTGAGGGAAAATATATCAACGTTTTTTCCCGATTGACTAATGAATTTCAGAGTCAGGTCTTGGCCTTGTTCCGACAAGCTAGAATCGAAACAGGGTTCGTAGCAGGATAATTCTGACCAATTTTGTGATACGCCTGTTGCTTGCTCTATTTGGAGTTTTAGCTGCTCGCGATAGGCGATCGCGCGTCGAATATAATCGATAAAGCGCTTTTGGTCAAAGTTCACGTTAGTCATTGTGGCAAAGATTGCTTCGCAGTTAAACACATCGACTTCATGAGTGGAAATGCCAAACTCACGCGCGCGTAATGCTACAGGTGCAAGTCCTCGCAAGCAATAAATTAATAAATCTTGAACGCCGTTAACCTCTGGGCTTTTACCACAAGCACCCCATTGATGACATCCTTGACCACTGGCGGTTTGTTCACATTGTTCGCAAAACATATTGCGCATCTCCTCAAAATTGCCTGCGTTCATCATATGCAACCTGGCAGAGGATTGTCTTTGACTTAAGTCAAGAATTTGATAGTTTTAATACTTACGAAATATTACGATATGAAAAACTCTGTTAATAATCAATCAGAATTTGTGAATTTTCTTAACCAAACCCAAATGTTTCAAGGGTTATCACAAGAGCATCTTGGCAGGATCAGCGATATTGCGATCGCGCAACTTTATAACAAAGGAGATATGATTTTTCATCAGGGAGATGAAGCAAAGGGGTTCTTTGTTGTTAAATCAGGTAGAGTTAAGGTTTTTAAACAATCAGCAGATGGAAAAGAACAGATTTTGCACGTTTTTGGATTAGGCGACCATTTTGCAGAAGTCCCAGCTTTTGATGGTAAATGTTACCCTGCTTCAGCCGCAGGGATCGAGAAAACAGAGTTATTATTTTTTCCCCGCACCTCCTTTCTAGAATTACTAGAAAAGCAACCAACTTTGGCAGTTAATATGCTCAAAAGCTTTGCCCGCCATTTACGACGATTTTCTCACCTAATCGATAATCTCTCCTTACGAGAAGTTCCAGCCAGACTAGCAACTTATTTATTGAATTTAAGCGAACGGACAGGTAATTTGGAAACTGTAGAACTTGATTTAACCAAGGGACAGTTAGCAGCAATGTTAGGGACAATCCCTGAAACCCTATCGCGTGTTTTTTACAAACTCAGTCGTGACGGTTTGATTAAAATAGACGGCTCTAAAATTAGCCTCCTCAATCGGGAGGCTTTGAGTAAATTAGTTGATGGTGTTTGAACAATGATTCAAGGAATTAGCCATATTACAGGGTCAGTTATCAGTTATCATTTTGGCTGATAACTGATAACTGTTCACTGATAACTGTGTTTGGAAAGGTATCGCCTCCTATCCAATTCAGCCCAACATATATTCATCTAATACTGTTCGTTGTCTGAAAGGTAGTACAGTTCCGCCTTTGATGTGCCTTTCGAGCCAATCTTCTATGTCAGCTAATATTTCCTGATAATTGAGATCGTGATGAAGGGCGTGACAGCTTTCAGAGTATTCGTAACGCTCTTTATCTGGGAAACCAATCTTTTCAAAGAAAATACGACTACCTTCTGGAAGAGCCACCTGATCAGCTTCACCATGAAGAATCAAGATAGGTACTTGTAAATCATTTGCATGAGATTGAATCCAAGCGACTGTATCTAAAAACTCTGTTGCTAGACGAGCGCTACCTCTTGAATGCATATATCGATCTTGTCTCAAGGTTGCAAGCACGCTCTCCTCCCGTGAAACTCTCGAACGAGCAAAACTAGTATTGAGTGCGAAGCGTGGCATCACTTGTGAGAGTGTCCGCCCTAGAGTCAGTTGGACAGGCGAGATACCAATTTTTCCCAAGGGAGGAGCCATCGTAATCACACCCTGAATTCCAGTTGGGACTCGAAGAACGTAATCCAAAATAATCAATCCGCCTAAACTATGCCCTAAGAGAAAACGTGGACATCTATGTTCCTGTGCCTCAATCAGTTTGAGGAAGGCTCTTAAGTCTTCTCGAAATTCAGACCAACTTGTGATATGTCCTCGTTGCCCTTGTGAACGTCCATGTCCACGTAAATCCAATCCATAAACAGCATATCCAGCCCTAACAAGGTGCTTGAACACATTGCTAAACAAACCACTATGGCTACCTAACCCATGTAAAATCACTACGATTGCATCTGGTTTGCCAAATGGGTGCCAGCTTTGATAATAGAGGTCTAGTCCTCTAACTCCTTTGAGGCTTCCTTCTCGATGTTCCATTCTCAAGATGTCTTACCCTGTTATTTAATGCTTTAAAAGTAAAGTACGTTTAATGCATCGGATTATAGTATTTTATTTTTTTTAAGTAAAGAGTTTTTCAGGCCATAATTTTTTGGACAACTTTAGCAGAACTCATTCCTCTCTTCATACGCTAAGAACCGGAATCAGTTGAAATTTTTGATGAAATTTTCTATACTACTAAATATCGATCAATTCACAGTATTTTTGCTCAGTCCCGATCCCATAACAAAGCCCCTACTCTTAAACATAGGGATTTGCTAGTTTATCACTAAGCATCTTCGTCGAGAATAAACAACACAGGGAAAATTATGCCGAGATTCGATAGACCACAACCACCAGTTTTTGAGCGAGTTGAAGAAGAACGTCTCTACCGGAAACAACGTCTCGCTGCTGCATTTCGCCTGTTTGGTCGTTTTGGCTTTAGCGAAGGAATAGCAGGTCATATTACTGCTCGCGATCCAGAATTTACCGACCATTTTTGGGTAAATCCATTAGGAAAATACTTCGGTCATATCCGCGTTTCTGACCTGATTTTACTTAATAAAGAAGGTGAAGTTGTTAAGGGAGATGCTTCAGTCAATCGGGCAGCCTTTGCGATTCATTCCCAAGTTCATGAGGCGCGCCCCGATATAGTTGCAGCCGCTCATGCTCATTCCCTGCATGGTAAATCTTGGTCGAGTCTTGGTCGCTTGCTTGATCCGTTAACTCAAGATTCTTGTGCTTTTTATCAAGACCACGCCTTGTTTACAGAGTATAATGGTGTAGTTTTAGATACCTCAGAAGGTCAAAAAATAGGTGAAGCATTAGGTGATAAAAAAGCTGTCATCTTGCAAAATCACGGCTTTTTAACAGTAGGACAGACAGTAGATGAAGCTGCATGGTGGTATATCAGTTTTGAGCGATCGGCTCAAGCACAACTTTTAGCGGAAGCAGCAGGTAAACCTATTTCCATAAATCACGAAACAGCTACTTTAACCCGTAGCCAAGTAGGAACCCATTCAGCGGGGTGGTTTAGCTTTCAACCTCTGTACGACAGAATTGTGCGGGAAGAACCTGATTTGTTGGAATAGATTATTGCCCTCAGTCAGTTGGGAGGATGAGGAGGATATTGCTCTCCTCATATCTTGCACCTAGGCTGTCAGCCAGCCAGCCAGCGATTTAAATCGCTGGCTGATAGCTAAAGTCCTCTCAAGAGGACTGATAAAGGATTTCAGTCCATTTCAATGGACTTAAGCTATTAGCCCGGAACTTAAGTTCTGGGCGGGATATCGGGCTAATTTATATTCCTACCTGTATTCAGCAACGCCGTCGAATGAACACCACTGTGGTAAAATCGAACAGCTACAAGTATTGAAAAATTAAACATTTAAACTTGTAAATGAATCAATATCCTTTGTGTACTATAGTAATTTCATCCCAAGTACCACCAGATGAAATAGAGTCTTTAGAAACATCGCTGGAGCTAAGTTCGATAAAGTTACAAAAGTCACCAAGTCGGATCGTAGGTGCAGATGACATAGTTTTTGTGGCCACAGTATTAGGGGGGATAGCAGCAACAGCGGATTTAATAGATAAAAGTATCAAGGTGGCTAAGGCGCTGAATAATTGGCGGCGAAAAATGCGAGAAAAAGGGATAGAACCAAAAGGAAAGTTAGAACACCCAGATCGTTCCTTTATTGACTTAAGCACTGCTACTGATGAAGAAATAGAGCAATGGTTTTCTCAAAAGTAGCTGTAAAAGTTCCCATTAATCCAGGAGTAAAAGAAAGTACTGGACAAGATAATTCGTTCAGTAATCAAATCCTGATATTGTTTTCAGCCCCTCTACTCAATGAAGACTTATCGCCAGTAGAAACTTTATCAATACAGGAAGAAATTGATGCGATCGCTTCAGTATTAAACGATCTATCTCACCCGATAGCAGTGGAAATAGTGGTGAAAGTAGCGACATCAAGGACTCTACAAGATGTGTTGTCTAGTCGTGTCAAACCACTGATTATTCATTTTATTGGTCATGGAATGAGACACGAAGAGAGTACAGCCCTGGTGTTAGAAGATGATCTGGGAATGGCTCGTTGTTTTAGCGAAGAAGAACTAGCGATCGCCTTATCGAATCACAACCAACCACCCTGTCAATTAGCACTATTGAATGCTTGTCATTCAGAAAAGCTAGCTGAAGCGTTTGTAAAAGCAGAAGTATATCATGTAATTGCGGTTAACGCAGAAGATACAATTTTAGATCTTGCAGCCCGATGTTTTTCTCGCCGACTTTATCAAGCATTATTTAATCAAGATACAGTTGCTAATAGTTTTTTACAGAGTCGAAGTGCAGTTAAACTAGATGATAAATTAAGAAAACTGTTTAACTCCGTTACTTTTCAAAAGGGAGTTAATTTCGATGAAGCCTTCAAGTTTCGATTATTACCCCAAATTTCCCATGATCAATCGCTGATTATAGAGCCAGCAGATTCACACCAAGTTATCTATCCCCAGTGGTCAAATACTAATATTCGCCGTAACGATCCAAACTTTGTTGGACGTAAACAAGAAATACACCAAGTCATTAAAGTGCTGGTAGAGTCAGACAAACGTTGTATTGCTCTTCATGGAATGGGGGGAATAGGTAAAACTGCTTTAGCTTATGCTATTGGTCAGTGGTTACATGAGCGCGATCGCTATAAAGATGGAGTTTGGTTTATTAGTTTGCGCGATACTGATTCTGTAGGAACGCTTATTGTCAAAGTTAAACAGACTCTTGAATTAAGTAGTTTCTCCTTAGAGAGAGAGTTAAAGAATCGTCGAGTGTTTTTGATTCTCGATGATTTAGATAAATTGATCGAGAAAGAACCCAGTGATCTAACTGAACTTTTGAACTCGCTTTTGGAACAGAGTCCTCATTTAAGGTTGTTGTTAACTTCTCGTGATTCTGTAGTAAGGGATATTGTTTATTGTCATCAAGAAGAAGTTTGCAGCATGGGAGCATCAGAAACAAAAGAGATATTTAGAAAGTATGCTCCATCACAAGAACAATGGGGAGACAATGATGATTTGTTCTTAGATTTTCGGCTTTTAGTAAAGTTTCTAGATGGCTATCCCTTACCCATTAGACTAGCAGCATCTTATATGGCAGAAACTCAATATACTCTTAAAATGCTGCGGGAAGAATTGGTCAGTGAACCGATGGAAGTTCTAGATAGCTATTCTCCTGAAAAAAGAAAAGAAAGGAGTCTGCGTATAACGTTAGAACTCTCTTTTGATAAATTATCAGTAGAAGCTCAAGATATATTTCCTTTGTTGGCGTTCTTTCCCAGTGGGTTGAGTCTGGATTTAGCTAAAGCTATTTGGGGTAGAAATGGAAATAAGGCTTTGATGGAATTGTTCAAGTTTTCAATGGCAGAAAAGTCTTCAACTGCAACTGATTGGAGAGTCACTTTACCTGAACCTGCGCGTAGTTATGCAGAAAGTAAATTGCAAAAAGGAAGAGGACTTGACTATCTTGCTCCTCAAGTTTTAGAGTTTTATTATGACAGTTTTTGTGACAGAGTTCTTAAACTTTTTGGTAATCGAGATGAGAAGAAGGCGCAGCAGTTGCTTCTGCAAGAAAACTCAAATTTGATTTTATTTCTTGTATGGGGCTATGAATATGAAAATAATTCAAATAAAATCTGTTACAGTGCTGGAATAACAGCTTCGTTAAGTCCTTATTGGCGTTGGATTGAACCGAACAAAGATCCAAGAGCTAGATTAGATCAGGCTTTAGCCGCAGCCCAAAGAAATCAGGATGGAGAGGGAGAAGATTTAGTTAGAAATGTTATAGATGCTTTTTCTGCTAAAGAAGAATTTAAAGATGTTCAATCTTTGGGACTTCAAAGTGATTTACTAAACTCCTTTGAGTTTGAAACCGTCACCGTCAACCGTCGCGGCGAAATTATCGAACGAGAAATCAAACAAGCCCAATGCTTTAACGAAGACTTGGGTGAGGGGATTACCTTAGAAATGGTAGCCATCCCCAGTGGAAAATTCCTGATGGGTTCACCCGAAGGGGAAGGATACGATTCTGAAAAACCTCAGCATGAAGTAACGATTCAAGCCTTCTATATGGGGAAATACCAAATTACCCAAGGACAATGGAGGGTAGTGGCTGCATTACCCAAAATTAACCGTGACTTAGAACTCGAACCCTCGTACTTTAAAGGAAAAAATTTACCAGTTGAACAAGTTTCGTGGTATGAAGCAGTAGAGTTCTGCGATCGCCTCTCTCGTTTAACAGGCAAGCCCTACTGTTTACCGAGTGAAGCAGAATGGGAATATGCCTGTCGTGCTGGTACGACAACTCCATTCCACTTTGGCGAGACTATCACATCAGATTTAGCAAATTACAATGCTGGATACACTTACGCTGATGTTCCTAAAGGTGAGTACAGGAATAAAACAATACCAGTAGGTAAATTGGGTCTAGCAAATGCCTTCGGTTTGTTTGATATGCACGGCAACGTCTGGGAATGGTGTGCAGATCCATGGCATGGCAATTATGAGGGAGCGCCGATAGATGGTAATCCTTGGCTAATTGATAATAATTCTCAATACCGACTGCTGCGTGGTGGTTCGTGGGACCTCATTCCGAGGTTCTGTCGTTCGGCGTATCGCTTCGGGTTCGCGCGCGTCGACTGGAACTACTTCGGTGTGGGTTTTCGCGTGGTTGTGGTTGGTGCAGCCAGGACTTATTAGCCCTTTGCACTTTTGCCCTTCTGCTCTCTGCGCTTCTTCTCTTTGCCCTTGGGAAGTGTAGCGGAGCGGAACGATCAATTTTTTTTACAGATTTATCAGGTAACTCTGTTCCTAATAACCATAACATATAAATTCGAGCATGTAAATCCTATACCAAAGTTTTCTGATTAATGCAGGAAGTTCGCCGTTTGGCACAGGTGAATCAGGTTCCCTTGGAACAATGGTTGATTACCGTGATCGAACGGCATGTAGCAGCCGAGCGATCTCTCAGTCACTTATGGAAAGCAGCACAAGCCGCTGATTATGATCGCTTTGATCAAATTTTGGCAAGAGTGCCTGATGTCAATCCCATCCTGGGAGCTAAATTGTAGCTAGCAGGCTCCTAGAGTTCATCATGTCAAGGAATGAAGATAAAGAATTACATTTTTTATCCTAACCCACACACTACACTCTTTAATCTTCATGTGGTTGGAATTCCTCCTTTCCTGCTCCACATATTGGACAAACCCAATCCTCTGGGATGTTTTCAAAAGCTGTTCCTGGTTCTACGCCACCTTCTGGATCGCCGTCTTCTGGGTTATACACATGTCCACAGATGCCGCATAGGTATTCTTGCATGTTCTTTTGCTACCTTATATTGTTTGCCTTACCTCATATTCTCACGCTTAATCAACATTCTGATCCAACCAGAAAATTTATATAGTTGGTGGGCAATGCCCACCCTCCGAACTGCAAAGGGCTATAGTTTTTTCATGAACTACTTATAAGAGGAACACCTAACCATCCAGCAAAGTTTTCTTGCTGCGTAGAATTAGGATTAGGAATTGGTATGAGTTGATACCTATTAGGGCGTGAATGAGTTAAGGTGACAGGATAGGTACGCAGTTCGTCTTGATGGAAAACTGTAATTTGAATAGTGTCATTTGGTTGGTAATCTTTAAGGCGATCGCTTAATTGACTCGCCGTCACTTTTATGCCATCTATTGCCAACAGTTCATCACCAGGATCAATTCCTGCTAGTTGAGCAGGCGAACCTGCTTCAACAAACTTAATTAAATCCCTTCCATTGTCAGCAGTTACCCTGACTCCGAGGAAAGGTTCCTCATCACTATCCGCTTCTAGCCGTAAGCCAAAAGGTTCTAAGTAGTCGTTAAAAGGCAATTCCTCAGTACCGTCAATATAACGGGCAAAGAAATCAGATAAATCTATTCTCGCGACAGATTCAATAACTTGCTGCAATTGTTCTGGGGTGTAGCCAATTTCTGGTTTGCCAAATTTTTGCCACATAAGGAGCATGACATCGTCAAGCGATCGCTGGTTTCTATGGAGTGACCGAATTAACAAATCCAGCATCAAAGATACCATTTCGCCTTTTAAATAGTAAGAAATTTGGGAATTACCACTATTAGCGTCTTGACGATACAGCTTGATCCAAGCATCAAAACTTGACTCAGAAACGCTTTGTACGTGGCGTCCTGGTGTATTAAGAAACCTAGTGATTTCTTTGCTACAATTGCTTAAGAATGTCTTAAGATCATACACCCCTGCGCGTAAGGGAATTAGTAAATCGTAGTAACTCGTTGTTCCCTCACAAAACCATAGGGATGGTGTGTAATTTTCGCCGTCGTAATCAAAAACTTCCAGTGCTTTAGGGCGAATGCGCTTAACGTTCCACAAGTGAAAGAACTCGTGTGCGACCAATTGCATAAAACGATCATACTTGTCGCGATCGCGAAATCCGAATCGCTGATAAATTAACGAGCAACAGTTCTTATGCTCCAACCCTCCATAAGATTGGGAAGCTAGATGTAGCAAAAACACGTATCGTTGATATGGCAAACCACCGAACATCTGTGCTTCGACGGTGATCATTTTCTTAAAATCAGCAATCATCTGCTGTACTGAGAAATTGCCTTGTCCCCAGACTGCCAATTCATGAGGTTTTCCTAGTACCTCAAAGTGGTAGATTTGGTGAGTGCCAATTTCAAAAGGACTATCTACAAGGGTATCGAAATCGCAAGCATAGAAAGTGTTCGTTTGTCCGGTAACTGAGGGTAATGCAGTTGTTACCTGCCACTGTGTATATGGCGGTATAATAGTCACCTGGATTGATTGATTTTCCCAGCCTGGTAGTCTAAAAAACAATGCTGCTCCATTAAAATAACCGTGTTTTGCATCCAAGTGATTTGTCCGTACAGATAAATCATTTGCAAAAATGCGGTATCTTACGCTTATGTCTTTTAAGCCCCTTGTTTCTACCTGCCAGTGATTCTTGTTAATTTTTTGCCAAGCTAAGGGCTTTTCTCCTGAGAAAGCGCCAAAATCCTGTAAATGTTTAGAGTATTCACGCACTAAGTACGAACCTGGAGTCCACACCGGTAGTTTCAAATCAAGAGTTGGTAATGGGAAGCCTTTTAGGCATAAGGTTACCTCAAACAGGTGCGTTTCTGGTTGAGGCATTGCCACTTGGTAGTGAATTGTTGGTAAGCTTTCCTCAATAGTGATATTGGGGCGAAGTGCAGCTGCTTCAGTCATTTGTATTTATGAGTCTAAATTTTTGAGTTATTAGTCAATAGCAAGATATGGGTTAAACCCGCACTCGGCAAACAAGATATCTTTTTAAACCCGCCTGTACATTGTTCAATAGTCGAAATAGTTACAATATCACTAATTATGGACTACTGCCGACTACGGACGCTGTTAGACTTTGCCAGCCAAATTTATTAACTGTTTAAAGTTAATCAGATAAACTACCTGATTTATACTGTCAATTTTAATCCAACCTTTCTCCTGTAGCTTTTCCATAATTTTGGTAGTTTCTTCGACACCAATTTCTGTAACATCTGCTAGATCTTTGTAGGGAATCTGAAAAATTTCCTTTCCCGTGTCTGATTCTTGACCATAGTTTTCAGCTAAATTAACTAAAGTATGGGCAAGTTTAACGGCTGGAGGTGAAGACCTAATTTGCAAGCGCATATTAACATGTCGCAATCTCCGCACCATCAGTTGGAGCATTCGGTGATGTAGCTGCGGATCTTTGAACAATATTTGAATCAAGCTTTCTCTGGAAATACTTAGTAACTTAACGGGCGAGAGAGCAATGACATCTGTTGAGCGAGGAGACTCATCTAAAATCGCCATTTCTCCAAAAAAATCGCCACGACCTAGAATTGCCAAGGCGATAGAATCTTCACCGACAGTGCGTCGAACTTTAACCCAGCCAGAAACAACGAAGTAAAGTGCGTTACCCCAAGCGTCTTCCATCAAAACGGCTCGTCCAGCTGGGTATTCATGTTCAATTGCAACAGAAAGCAGCCATTCCACAGTTTGGGGGCTGGCTGTACTCATTAACGGGAAAAGTCCACTAAAAGCGTCAATCTGCATGAAATATTTGCAAAAAATGAATCAGGAGCAAAAATAATGGGTTTGTTACTATACTTGCTAGGATAGCTTTGATAAATAGATTTTAGTTATTATCCGACCATTTGTTGTGGTATATATTTTTCTGTTGTGTGTCTTACTGTCCCGTAGAGCCTATACGGTTGGGTTAAGCCGTAAAGGAAAAAGGGAAAAGGTTAAAATTTAACCTTTCCCCTTTTTCCAGGCTGAAACAGAGGTCAAGAGTGCTGATCCAAACCAGATTATTCTTGAGTTCTGAGTGATTGGGCGATCAGGTAGATTTTACTCCACTCACCGAGAACCTGATGGGTTTTCAGTTTTAACTGTTGAGCAATCTCGTCAAATCCATGATCTGCTTTGCGCAACTCTAAAATCTGCTGTTGGGTAGCCGTCAATTTTTCTATCATCACAACAAATAGTTTCTCAGTGAGTCCAAAATTGTGTTCCTTTGCAGAAATTGACAGCCAGTTCTCCACGAGTTCTGGTTCACCTTTAAGACTAAACACACGTACAGCGTGGTAGCTAATTTTTTCTCGTAACCGATAGACTTCCTTCGTCGGCTTATTTAATTTTTTGGCGATTTCATCTTGAGACTTCCCTTGTAAGTAGAGTTTTAGCCAGTACACTGCTTCTTCACCTAAATTTTCGCGCAAATAATTTTCAAACTCTTGTTTGACCATTTGGCGCAGTGCCTGTTGCTCTGACTGTTCTTGTGCTTCTTGATACTCAGCAACCACCTGGCTGTCCATGAGGTTGACCCGATTGTCACTATCATCCGTAAGAACTTCTTCCGAGACTAGCCTCACTGAGTCACTAGCTGGAACCTGGGTTAAGCCACCTCGTTGAGTACGACGCAGATAATTAACAAACCGATATACTAATAAAGGTTGATTGCGTACTGGTCGCAAACAATACTCTTCTAATGCAGCGAAAAGTAAAGAATTCTGTAGTCGTACATCATCTGTTAGTTCTGCTACGGAAGCCATTTGCTGTTGTATGTAGCTATCGCTTTGCAGTAACTCTTGTAAGACTTCTTGTAAAACATCCAATACAGTTCGTTGGCGATCGCGACTTAAGGATACCCAAGTTCTAATTTTATTTCGCAACGTCACTAAACTTGCTAGTCGATTGATCAGGTTGCGATAAGCACGTTCGCGCCCTAAACCCAAGTATCTTTGAATTAAAATCCGATAGCGATATTCCATCGCTTGCTTGGCTATATCCAATTCCTTGGGGTTGAGCATGTCAAAACGTTTTGAGTCGCTTCCCATAAGCCAGCGAATGATACTTTGTCTGGAAGCCTCACTTTGTTGTGGGCATTCCACTTCTAACCGCTGTTGCCAATATTGCTCCAGTTTTTCCACCTCTGGTGCCATGGTGAGATTGCACTCCTCGAAACTCTGTTTTGAAGTTTTCATGACAACCCCTGTTTCTCCCGCTCAACATTTTCAATGGCAGTTGCCCCTAGAATGATGTCCATAACGACATCTGGTGTGATTCTACTCTTATTAGATTTTCGCTCAAGGAACTTATGCAGTAGTTTCTATGTTTTTTCCTAACTTTGAGACCAAACGTACCTTGAATCTAAGCTTGAATCAGCAATTTTTTCAACTACGAGATCTCCCAGCCTAGATTACGTGGAAATACATGTTAACTACTCTTGGGATTTGGGAAAGTTGACATTTTGCACCTGATAATATATCCATTCACCTTAATCTTGACGCTGTTTTGTCCATATAAGTTTCACTCCTGTAGAGTCTTTCTTCAGAAGTTTAGCGCTATATTTATTTTTTTATACAGGTGATTTTCAGGTAAGGCAATTATGCTGCAGGTAGAGGGCAGAGGATTAATGAAGTTGATACGATACATTCTAGCTTTCTCGCTTTGACAAGAACGAAAAAGGTACAAGCCCCTAAAATTATTTATGGCGTTCTTACTCTTGAATGCGTGACTTCCCCAAAGGGGCTGACTCCCTCTTCGGTCAAGTGGTGTTAGATGGTAAGTGGCTCGCCCGTAACATAGTCCTCGAACTATAACCCAAACCAGAAGTGGCGGATTTATTGATTTGATGGGGAAATACTATTTACCTTACGTAGGGCGATTAATCCAAGCAGGTTAATTAAACACTTTACAAAGATTGTTGTATAACTGAAATTACAAATGCATCATAGTTTACAAAATTAAGCAAAACTTAATTTTTTGTTAACTTAGAGCTAATCAACGGCCAAGAGGCGAATTCCTAGAATTAACTTGAACGAAGTGCTAAGTACAAAACTGCAATAATTGAGTTGCATTAAGCACCATATCGCGCTTAGGAGTTATAAATCATGACAGTTTCACCCTTGAAAGAGCCTCAAGTACAAGACAAATCCACGATCCAGCAAGCCCCTCTTAGTGCAGAAGAGTTGCGGAATATGAACGCTTACTGGCGTGCGGCAAATTACTTGTCTGTTGGACAAATTTATTTGTTTAAAAATCCGCTACTTAAAGAGCCTCTGAAGTTAGAACACATCAAACCCAGGTTGCTAGGTCACTGGGGTACAACTCCAGGGCTCAATTTTATCTATGTCCATCTTAATCGGGTAATCAAGCGGGATGACCTGAATGTGATCTACATTACTGGCCCTGGTCATGGTGGTCCTGGGTTAGTCGCTAATACTTATTTAGAAGGCACTTACAGCGAATTCTATCCTAACATTTCTCAAGATGCTGAGGGTATGAAAAAACTGTTCAAGCAGTTCTCTTTCCCTGGTGGAATTCCCAGCCACGTCGCACCAGAAACTCCAGGTTCAATTAACGAAGGTGGTGAACTTGGCTATTGCCTCTCTCATGCTTATGGTGCAGCCTTTGATAACCCTGATTTAATTGTTGCCTGTGTTGTAGGTGACGGTGAAGCCGAGACAGGAGCACTTGCTGCCAGTTGGCATTCTAACAAATTCCTCAATCCAGTACGTGATGGTGCAGTATTGCCGATTCTCCATCTAAATGGTTACAAGATTGCTAACCCAACGTTGTTATCGCGGATTAGCCATGAGGACTTAGAAAACTTGTTCTTGGGTTATGGCTACAAACCATACTTTGTCGAGGGTTCTGATCCAGAAAAAGTCCATCAAATCATGGCTGCAACTTTGGATACTGCGATTGCTGAAATTAAAGCAATCCAGCACGATGCTCGTGCCAATGGCGCGAAATCGCTTCCTCGCTGGCCTATGATTATCATGCGTACTCCCAAAGGGTGGACAGGACCGAAGGAAGTAGATGGGAAAAAGACAGAGGATTTTTGGCGATCGCACCAAGTTCCCTTCTCAGAAATGGCAAGTAAGCCAGAACATCTCAAGCTGCTGGAAGACTGGATGAAAAGCTACAAACCAGAAGAACTGTTTGACGAGAACGGGAAGTTGATTGACGAGTTAGCGGAACTAGCACCTGTTGGCGATCGCCGCATGGGAGCAAACCCACATGCTAACGGGGGTTTACTGCTACGCGACTTAAAAATGCCTGATTTCCAAGACTATGCAGTTGATGTTTCTAAACCAGGTTCCACTGTTGCAGAAGCGACCCGCGTTATGGGTAAATTTCTCCGCGACATTATGAAGCGGAATAAGCACAACTTCCGTCTGATGGGTCCAGACGAGACAGCATCAAACCGGTTAGACAGTGTATTTGAAACAACAAACCGGGCTTGGATGGAAGAAATATATTCCTACGATGACCACCTGTCTGCTGATGGTCACGTCATGGAAATTTTGAGTGAACACACCTGTCAAGGTTGGTTAGAAGGCTATCTACTTACCGGTCGCCACGGCTTATTCTCTTGCTATGAAGCATTCATCCATATCGTGGACTCAATGTTTAACCAACACGCGAAATGGCTGAAGACAACCCGCCATATTCCCTGGCGTAGACCAATTGCCTCCCTTAACTACCTACTAACTTCCCACGTTTGGCGGCAGGATCACAACGGTTTTTCTCACCAAGATCCTGGTTTTATAGACCACGTAGTTAACAAGAAAGCGAGTGTCGTTCGGGTTTACCTACCCCCCGACGCTAATACCCTACTATCAGTGACCGACCACTGTTTACGTAGCCGCAATTATGTGAACTTGATTATAGCTGGTAAACAACCTGCATTGCAGTACCTCAACATAGATGATGCGATCAAGCATTGTACCGAAGGTCTTGGGATCTGGGGATGGGCTAGTAATGATCAAGGCGTAGAACCAGACGTTGTGATGGCGTGTGCTGGAGATATTCCCACAATGGAAACCCTAGCTGCTGCTGACTTCTTGCGGCAACATCTCCCCGATATCAAGATTCGGGTAGTGAACGTGGTGGACTTGATGACACTTCAGCCGCCAACCGAGCATCCTCACGGGATCTCTGATTTCGATTATGCAGCACTTTTCACACCCGATAAACCGATTATTTTTGCCTTCCACGGCTACCCTTGGGTGATTCACCGCCTTACCTACCGTCGCCCAAACCATGATAATCTTCATGTTCGGGGATATAAAGAAGAGGGAACAACAACCACTCCCTTCGACATGTGTGTTCTCAACCAGATAGATCGCTATAGTTTAGCCGATGATGTACTTGATCGTATTCACCGATTTAAGTATGAACGTGCTCATGTGAAGCAGCTCATCCACGACAAATTAATCGAGCATAAACTCTATGTCCGCGAACATGGAGATGATATGCCAGAAATCCGTAATTGGAAATGGACTGGTGGATCTGGTGTGGATAAAACACACTCACAAGACAATGGTTCTCCTTCCCAAGAAGGTGCTGAAGGCACAGCAAAATCGAGATCCTAGGTAAGTTCGTAGTTGCGCTACCTTGCGGGAAGCCACTTCGTGTCTACAGCGCACCCAAGCGCAACTACTAACCTTTGAATGTGTTTTACAAAAGTTTACAGATTTTCGATATTACCTTGAAACCAAAAAAGGAATAGCCTGATGAAATTGGAACTATATCAATATGTTGCTCTCCGTCGAAATTTACCAGAACACAACCTCAAACAGGGTGATGTCGCTATGCTAATTGATTATGTAACTCATCCTAGCGGTGGTGAAGATGGCTATATATTAGAAGTATTTAATGCAGCAGGTGACTCTATTGCTGTTTTTACCGTTCCCATGTCAGCAGTAGAAAAAATGCCCAGTAATGCAGTCTTAGCTATTCGCCCCTTAGCACAGTTATCGTAAGGACCAGGATAAAACTCATCATGCAGTATCAGGTCTTTGTTGAGAGTAAATCTCAACAGCGCTTTCTAGCATCAGTTGTTGGGATGCTAAATTTGACTGTAGAAGGTAAGACAGAGGAAGAAGCAATCTCTAACGTAAAATCTGCCCTCAAAGCACAACTAGCAAAGGGTAAGTTTGTAACCATTGAAGTAAATTCACAACAACAGCAGAATGAAAATATACCCAGGATGAATCAAATAAACTAAGACTGCTCTTGCAAAGCTTTTCTAATAGTGTCAGCATCCAATTCTAATATTTCTGCTATTTCTTGAATGCTGACTCCACGCTGAACAAGCTTTGGAATTATTTCTAGCTTAGTCTCTAATTCGACTTCTTCTTTAGTTTCTTGATAAACCCTGGTTTTTTTGAACATATTTAAATTGAGCATGGCTTCTATTTCCTCACGGCTTAAATTAGGAAACTTGTAGACTACAATTGTCTCTATAAATTGTAGAACTTTTTGCTGAATGAGTGTGTCTGTCAGTTCAACTCTTGCTTTGTTAATTAGCTGTTTAGCGAACTCTGGTGCTTGCTTCTGACTCTTTACAATCAATCCCAGAATTCCTATACCCAGAGAATCATTTGCTACTTCATCAAGTTCATCTAAGTAAAAGCATCTTAGATGAGGTTCTACTAAAGAACGATAACGGAGGTGTAAGGAGGTTTCATTGCTACGCCTGTCATAGATAACAACTGCACACCATTCAGGGTTTGGTGGGCGATATTGACGGAAATACAGGAAAATTTCTCCAAACAGCCGTTCGTAGAACTCCTCATCTTTGTAAGTTTGAAGTTCAAGAAAGTATAGTGGTTCGTTTTCAAAGCCTTCAACGGTAGAAAATAAACCATCTAAACGAAAGGATTGTTGTTTAATTTCTGGTGCAGTAAAGTCGTATGCATTTAGGTTTGTGTCAGGTTTACCAATAAGTTCAAAAAAGATTTGTGGTAGTTCTTTAATGAGTTCGTAGAAAAGATTATCTGTTTTCACTTATTTCACCTCACTAAAACAACAGTGCTTTATTAACAGTTGCTTCAGGAAGCATTGCACTGGTACATTGATAAGATCTTATTAGACCTCGAATTTTACTACTTTTTTGAAAATTACACTACGAACCAATGACTGAAAGATTTGTAGTTCCGCTGTTTTTGCGCTCTAGATACGGAGTGGCTGCAATACTGCTCGGTTAAGCCAAAAAGTTAAGTTTAATGTAGGTTGGGTTGAGGAACGAAACCCAACATCTATAAGGTTTTGTTGGGTAACACGAGCGTTCAACCCAACCTACAAAAATTCTTATCCGAGCAGTATTGGGAGTGGCTGTGTGTAGAGTAGTACAAACTACGAACTTAATTACGAATTGTTTGGACAATGAGGTAGACTAGAATCTATGTTTCCAAATTTTCTACCTACCACAGTCAGCCAGCTGACAGAAGCTACTTCCATCGCGCTTGCTCAAAGTATTGAGCAAACAGCTATCAGCACTCCCCTGAGTCCACAACCAATTAACACTACCTACGTGCATCAGGGTAGTGGTGGAATACCGTTACTGTTGATCCACGGGTTCGATAGTTCTATATTAGAGTTTCGTCGCGTTTTACCACTGCTAGCAGCACATCACGAAACTTTGGCTGTTGATTTATTAGGTTTTGGGTTTACAGATAAACCAGCAGGAATACCTTTTAGCAAAGCTTCTATTAAAACTCATCTTTATTATTCTTGGAAATCCCTCATTAACCAACCTGTGATTTTGGTTGGTGCTTCGATGGGAGGCGCAGCAGCGATCGATTTTACCCTGACTTACCCAGAAGTTGTCCAAAAGCTAGTGTTAATTGATAGTGCAGGGATAACAGGTAGTTCACCGTTAGGTAAATTGATATTTCCACCATTCGATTATTTAGCAACTGAGTTCTTGCGTAATCCTAAAGTACGCAGTAGTATTACTCGTACTGCATACAAAAACAAGGAATTAGCATCACTTGACGCTCTATTATGCGCAGGATTACACGTGGAGATATCTAGTTGGAGTAAAGCTTTGATTGCTTTCACCAAAAGTGGTGGTTATAACGCTTTTAGATGGAAGCAATTACAACAGATTGCGCCACCAACACTAATATTATGGGGCGATACTGACAAAATTTTAGGTACTGGGGATGCAAGCAAATTTAAGCGGGCGATTCCACAAAGTGAACTTATCTGGATCAAAGATTGTGGTCATGTCCCTCATCTTGAACAGCCGCAAATTACTACCCAGCATATTGTAGATTTTATCCAGAGATGAACACGGTGATATGTTTTTGTCTGTGTTCATCTCTGGCTGCAAATTCATTAGTCAAGTAACCACATTGGAGAAGTATCATCAACAGATCCTCCGGGTTGTTCGTGAGGTAACTCTTGTAATTCTCTCTGATATGTTCTTCTATAGGTTATTGCGCTGGTGCTTTGTGTTGGCTGTGCTTTTGCCAGCTGCGCCTTTGCCGGTTGTGCCTTTGTTGGCTGTTTTAAAGCATTAAGTTCTTCTGTAAGCTGAGAATTATTTTGTGCTAGGTAAACTGCTGCTTGTTTTGCTTCGTTGAGTTCTTTTTTTAGTTGTTCTACCAATTCTTTTTGCTCGGCTAAGGTTGATTGTAAATCAACGATTTGTTGCTTAAGAGAAGCTTCCTTTTCTTGTGCTTGTTCCACAGTGTTTTTCAACTCTTTTTTAATGACTTCTAATTCTGCTTTAGCTGGATTTGTACGCTTAGTTGTTGTTTGCTCAACGACTGGTGTTGAATCTTCCTCGGCTTCATGAGAATTGTGTTGTTCTACACTACCATTAGATGAATCAACTGGGGTTGCAGTTGTTTCGATAGTAGTTTCACCTTCTTGAGGTGGAGATTTTTGGGCTTCTTCTTGTATTAGACCAGAAAGACTACGTTGTTGTGGTTTTCTTGCCATTATTTTCTCCAATCACGCTTTAGTTCATTAGCTACACGGCGGTAGTCAGCTTCCGCCTCTCGTGCATTATTTCCTCGCCACTGATGAATCGCTACACCCTCTAGGGCTGAACGTTCATGGGCTTTATAAGCACGGATAAAGGCTTGACAAACAGGTATTCCTAACTCTATGAGGGTGTTTTGAGCTTCTTGTGCTTCCCCTAAACTGCGAGTATCCACCTTAGTCAGTAACACCCGGTGGGGAGTCCCGACAGGAATGACTGCTTTTCTTACTGTTTCAATAAGGATAGCCAAATCCATTGGTGCACACGGTGAGGGCAAAACTATATAATCTGCACTCGCGACTACCGCAGCTAATGCTTCAGAGTGCAGCGCAGGAGGCGTATCCACCATTACTAAATCGTAACCTGTTATCTTTCCTAAATCACCTAAAAGCTTGGGATTTGTCTCTTGGGATAGATCAAAACCCATACCTTTTTGGCTACGCCCAAACCACCAACTAGCAGAACCTTGAATATCTGCGTCAACGAGAAGAACCTTTTTTTTCTCTTGGGCAAAGGTTGCAGCCAGATTGACTGCGGTAGTTGTCTTACCAACTCCTCCCTTTCCATTAAGGATTGCGACTATTTTTGGCACTTTTTGCTTCCGACGCTGCCTAACCCTGCTAGACTGCTATTTCCTTATAGCTATTAGTAATTCTAGTTTACATGAAGTGTTGACATCTTTTAAGCAAAAAAGCTTAACGGAAATTGCTAAAGATAATAAAAAGGAGTCAGGAGCCAGAATTCAGGAGCCAGAATACATCTCCCATAAAGGGACGGTGTTTTAGGAAAAGTTTCAACCTCCGTCTCTTCAACTTATAGAAGAGGTTTTAAACTAGTATTGATCATTCTGACTCCTGGCTCCTGACTTCTGAATTCTTCTTTAGAGATCGCTTAATCTCACACAACTCCGGTTGAAACTCGCCACAATAGAGTTGGTCTGCTCAACAGGGTTTTATGCAAGCAACTAACAGCCTTCCTAAAGGACCCCAAACGTCGGATTTTTTACGGCGTATGAAATTGGTTTTTCAACCAATCCAATATGTGGAAGATTTTTCTAAGACCTACGGTGACCACTTTACCATCACGAGTCGTAGAGGGACAAAGATGGTTTATTTCGGTCACCCTGAAGCACTACAACAAATTTTTACTGCTGATCCTAACCAATTTGAGTCTGGAAGAGGTAACCAAGATTTAAGATTTTTATTGGGTGATAATTCCCTGATTTTACTGGATGGCGATCGCCACCAGCGTCAGCGCCAACTGTTAACGCCTCCTTTTCACGGTGACAGGATGCGGGCTTATGGTGAGACTATCTGTGAAATTAGTCAGCAAATAAGCAACCACTGGAAGATTGGGAAACCTTTTAATATCCGTGAGTCGATGCAAGAAATCACCCTACGTGTTATTTTGCGGGTGGTATTTGGTTTAGATGAAGGACAACGTTTTGAAGAACTGAGACGACTGTTGACTTCCTTACTAGAGGGGATTAGTTCTCCGTTGATGTCCAGCGCTATATTTTTTCCGTTTATACAAAAAGATTTGGGTGCATGGAGTCCTTGGGGTAGGGTAGTCCGCTTAAGAAAACAAGTTAACGATCTTATTAATACTTTAATTAAAGAGCGTCGCGCAGAGTCTAGGCAAAATCGTCAAGATATTCTCAGTTTAATGATGTCTGCTACTGACCAAAATGGTCAGGGAATGTCAGATCAGGAATTAAATGATGAGTTGATGACACTACTAGTTGCGGGACACGAAACGACAGCTTCAGCTTTAACTTGGGCGTTTTACTGGATCGATTATTTACCAGAGGTGCGCGAGAAGCTGCAAAGAGAACTTAACTCTGTTGGTGACAATCCAGATCCAAGTGTCGTTGCAAAATTACCTTATCTAACAGCCGTTTGCCAAGAAACTCTAAGGATATACCCTATTGCAATGGCTGCTTTCTTTAGAGTGTTAAAATCTCCGATGGAGATTATGGGCTACAAACTACCAGAAGGAGCCCTCGTCATACCAAGTATTTATCTAGCACACCACCGCGAAGAAACCTACCCACAACCAAACCAGTTCAAACCAGAACGATTTTTAGAACGACAATTTTCTCCTTATGAGTTTTTGCCGTTTGGTGGTGGAAATCGCCGTTGTATTGGGTTGGCGTTTGCTCAGTATGAAATGAAGTTAGTTTTAGCTACAATCCTGTCACACTTTGAGTTATCCCTAGTCAATAAGCGTCCTGTAACTCCTGTGCGCCGAGGTTTAACTGTAGCAGCACCATCAGGAATGCGGATGATTGCTAATCCTGTCAAAAAGCCTGTAAGTTCTCCAGCGCTGGTTTAGTAAGTTAGGTGGGTAACGCCCACCTATAATATTCGTAATTTGCTAACTTTATTGCTGGGCAGAACGTCGCTCTGTTTCTTGTTTAATAGCTTTAAGCGAATTTTCCAATGCATTTTTGTAGATGTTAAACGCCAGGTCTCGCGGCGCAGAAGAACCAGGATCGAAGGTGACGTCTTGAGTAATCAACACCTGATTGGACGAAATCAGATCGAGTTTCCATAAGCCATTAAGCGACTTAATATCATCTGACTTTGACTTTAATTGGAAATCAATTTGATTGGGATAGTGCTTCGATGAGGCAATAACTAATCGACTTTTTTTAGTAAATAGGAAAACTTTGACGACATTAATTTGCTCAAATATAGTCTGATCACCGTTGTTCTCAAGAATTTGGCTGGACACTACGCCTGGGAGAAAATTCTTGAAGTGGTCGTAATCTGTCAAAACATTCCAGGCAGTACTGAGCGGGGCGGTAACGAGGACTCGCCCTGTATAATGTCCTTGTTCGCCGGTGAGCACAACGCGCCCAGCTTTTAAGGACGTCTGTTCTTCTCCCGGTAATTGGGTGAGGGAAGCGTTGGGTTGAGGTACGGCGTTGGCAGTTAAGGGAACAAATAGGCTGAGGGCAATTACTGACGCATAACCGATAACAAATCGATGATTTTTCGGAAAATAACCAAGCATCATTTATAAAGGTTAAGTTACAACTTAAGCATTTGCTTCGCAGAGTTAGATTTTGTGTAGATTATCACATAGTTGTGTCATTTTAGCACAACAGAGCCAATTTTATGATAGCGATCGCACTTTTCTGGCTCTGCGATCGCCTGGGTTAGAAAGGTCGAGTATTGCTTGGATTGAAAGGCTTTATTATCACCTGCATCATCAATCAACGTTATGGAACCAGAAACTAAGTATGGACAAATCAGCCAGGGATTATAAATCCCTGTCTAAGAGCTAAATTCCTCTAGAAGAGGAATGGAAACGAAATTTATATTTAAAGGTGCAAGATCTGAGCCTCCGACTAGCTGCGAACGTAGAGTGAAAAATGAAAGATGCACATTTTTCTTCACTGGCTGAAATCCTCGCTATATAAGGGTTACAAAATGTGCATCTTAGGAGTCTAGAAGCTTTTTACCTTTAGCTATATAGGGAGCTATTTCCTTGCGAATAATTTCACTCATTGTCGTACTATTGGCAAGACACCAAGTATCAAATGCGGTCTTGTCCATTGGATCTATTACGATTTGTATATAGTCCTTTTTGCGTTCTAGTTTCTTTCTGGGCATGATTTTTTCTTAATTCATACATTCATAATATCATGATTAGTATCATGATATCATTGAATAATGAGGTATAAAAAATATACCCTCATCAGGAGGTGATAAGTTGACAGATCCAAATTATAAGGGTAACGGGAAAGGTGAAGGCTGGATGCCATTATTCCGAATCTTCCGTTTCTTGTTCGGATCTTGGTTTGAATCAGATCCAAGAACGAAACGGGATATCCCCACTGAGAGAAGGGACATAATTAATGACCTTGATATCAGTGAGGACAACGAAGAGAATGGCGAGAACTAACGCTAATCCCTAGCCTCAATAGCCCTCAGCTAGCACCTGGGGGCTTTCTTGTATAATCATAACTAAAACGGCTGTATGGACAAAATAATTTATCCATCTCATTACCGAATCATTTGGCGTGAAGTCAATCCAGAAAGTAGATACTGGGAGTTTCTCAAGCCAAGGGTTTTTTTCAATCCCTTAAATCTACCAATTGAGGGTGATATTGAACGGGCTTTTGGTACAACTAAAAAGAAAATAGTCGTTGAGCTTTTTAGGATAAATATGGGTAAGCCTGGGTACTACTTAGCAGATCTATTAGAACGCAAATACTACTATTGTGGTTCAGAATGGGAGGATGTTAGGACAACGTTGTTAAGCCTTGGGATTGGTCGGGTTGATCCAACGAAGAGTTAATAAGGTTAAGTTTGATTAGTTGGAAACTTTGCGATCGCCAACCCCCAACTTTCCCTTGGGGATTCCCTGACTACAGTGTAACCCTATCGGTCAAAAAAGGTTTTCGATATCTCTTGCACCATGAAGAACACGAATAACTTCTATGCCGTCGTTTAAGGGACGATAAAAGATGAGGTAGCTTTTTACTGCAAAGCTACGGAGTTCAGCACAAAGGTCGAAACGCTCTTTGCCAACGTATAAGCTTTTGGTCGATCATCTCAAGAACGCGATCAGCAGCAGCTTCATCATTCCGACCAATGTACTGCCAAATATCAGCGAGATCGGCTCGTGCTTGGAGGGTTTCTTGTATGCGTCCCATGCTTTACTTTGTACGCTCCTCTTTGAGCTTACGCCTTCCTTCCGCTTTAATATCTTCAATATCAAATGGTACAACCTCACCTCGGTTAGCTTGATCAATACCAACCTGAATTTCGCGACGAAGTTCTTCAAGCCTTAGTTTGCGCAAGTCCTCCCGTTCTTTAAGGAGTCGTAAACCCTCACGAATCACTTCGCTTTGTGACTGGTACTCTCCACCTGCGAGCAGTTCTGCGACAAACTTATCAAATGTTTCGCCAAGATGGACGTTCATGGGATGTTTTATTGGGAAGTATCTCTCTTAATGGTGGCATGACAAACAGCCACTGTCAATTTTTGACATATCCTCTAACTTATGGTTGGTGGAGCGATCGCCTCATCCCTGTCATGTATGAAGTGTTCAGCGGACTGTTGAAAGTGCGATATAGCTTAAGCTGCTAGCGAGTGCGATCGTAATAAATCTTGATAAAATTCGGAAACGCTTATGGGTTACAATTCACAAGACGCAGTGCGAGAAACGAGCCATAATATAAAAAATCATATAAGAGTCTATCCGGAACTTCATTAATCGGTACGGTAGGCTCCCCCTATACTTATACGGGTTACGATTTATACGGGTTAGAAGTTCGTCGTAACTCTTAAACTCCAAAACACTCATAGATCCACTTTCATTCTCTCTTCCCTTATCATCTAACCACCCAACTGCTTGGGAAAACCTTATATAGTTTTTATAATCTTCGCCATTCCACTGTTCTAGTTTTATACCCAGTCGATTTCCTGTCTTAATCCATATCTCCTTTTGCACACTAAAGCCGAAGCGTTTGTCCGAATTGACCCAAAGCTGATCTATTCTTCGTAAGGCTGGACAAGAAAAACTCTTAATATCGTCATAGTCTAAATATCCTTTTTTGTCTCTTTTAGCAATATTGACCATGAGTCGGTCTGTTTGGGAATCAGCTTCTGCCCATTTTTTATCATTTAAATAATATTCAAGTTGAGCATATAAATGCTGTGTAAGAGATTCTGCGACTTGTTGCCTCAACTGTTGTTTTGTATTGTCTTTGTTGAGCAGGTTAATTAGTTCTCGATGAACAGATTCAATATTTTCGGGTGTAAGTAACTGATTCTGTTTAGTAAAATCAGTTTCATCTTTATGAGATATTAAAATCTCAAATGCTTGACGATAATCTTCTATAGCTTTCTGCTCAGTCTCTTTTTTTTGAGCTAGTAAACTTCCTTGAAATTTATAAGATAAAACCTGAATTTGTAAACCTTGCTTAGAATCCAAATCCTTTTGATCCGCTTCCTTTAAAAATTTCTGATTTTGCTGATATTGCTCTTCTGCTTTCGGTGTATTTTTTAGCTGTTGATATGCTTGGGAAATAGCGGCAAATACTAATGCTTGTTTAAGTTTGTGATTATCAATGTTAAAAGATAAGGCAGACAACCTTAAAGCTTCATTATAATCAAAGGTATTATTCTCTGAATTATCCCTCTGACTTTGTAATTTTCCGGCTAGTTTATTTAATTGCTGAACAGCTTTAACTTCTTCTTTCGTTTCATCAAGTTTGTTTTTGGATAATACCCCTACAGTTGCTGCTCCTAGCACTGCTATAATTAAAACAAAAACTCCAACACTAATTCGTCTTTGAGCTTTCTTATTTGCCTCATTTAATACCTGACTTCTTTTCTCTGCGGCTTCTCTATCTTTTCGCTCTCTCTCCAAAGCAGCTTCTTTTTCTTTTGCAGCGTTTTCTTCTTGAATCTCTTTTGCTTTACTCGCTGCTAAATATTCTTCATCCTGATAATTTAACTTTTTATCTTTTGCCCATTCGAAAGCTTCTTGTAATGCCTTTCCTCTCAATAATCGAGATTCATCGGTTCTTCCAGAATCTATCCAAAATCTAAAGCTTTCAGAGTAAGGACGAAGATTTTTTAATTGTTTTTCAATCCAATTGTCATCAAAAATTTGTTTATAAATGAGGTTATAAACTCTTAACTTATTGTGTTCCCTAACGACTAATCCAGAAAGTTGTAACTCGCTCTGCTCTAAAGTATCATCTGCTATTATCTCAGATTGTTCTTCACCCAGTCGAACCATCTGATACAGATCTAGCAAATACCCAGCCCGTTGTTCATCCCGTAAAATTCTAGCTCGAATCGTTCTTAAATGTTCAGGTTCATCTTGAGATTCCCAATTTTCAATAATGCGAGACTTCACCACTTGCTCAACAGAACGAGGATTGTCTTGAACGGACTCCTCTACCATAAACTGACACAGCTTTTGGGTTAAAAACGGTTGTCCTCTCGTCCAATACAAAATTCCTTCCATCACTGCTTGAGGCTCGGGGAATTTTCCCTCTAAACCCCTCTTTAATGGCTCAACTTCATCTATTTGAAAACCTTTGAGGCTAATAGCTTTACCAATATTAAACGGGGTGCGTTGTTTATCTTCTATTAAATTGCTTGGTGATGCGACTCCCAGCAAACAAAAAGTGAGGCGATTGTATTCAGGATTATCAACACGCTTATTATAACAGGCACGAATCAATGCAAAAAAGTCATCGGTGGGGAACTCTAGACTAAGTACACTATCTATCTCGTCAATAAAAATAACGATGTTTTCCTTAACTGCAGTCAGTAATATCTCTTCAAGAAACTTGCGAAATCGTGTCACCAATGAATTCAACTGATTTTCTGACCACCAGTCTGCAAAGTCTATATCTAATCCGAAACTCTCAATAAGAGTATCAATTAAATCTACATACCATTGTTCTGGTGATACGTTCTGAATTCCTCCAGCAGAAAGGTCAATTGCTGCACACTCTACACCATCTTCTCTAAGTCGGCGCATTGTTCGTACACGCAAACTAGACTTTCCACTTTGTCTAGAATTGAGTACATAACAAAATTTACCCGCTTTTAGTCCTTCATACAATTCGCCATCAGCTTCCCGTGTTACATAAGTGGTAGCTTCTTCAGGTAGGCTTCCAGAGAAAATGTACTGGTCATTCATAACTTACCCTAAACGCACTGAGAAATATTGACGATATAACTCACAACTAGGAACACAATCATCACCCAAAAATTTCACCAACCCTAAACTATGCAGTTTGAAAGCAACTTCAGTGTTAAGTCGTACAGGGGTATTTGACGTGACTACTTGTTTATACTCTTTTTCTAGCTGGGGATTATGCTGCAAACGCCACAATTGTTGTCGCAGGTGATCGCTAAAAATTCCTTGTTCTGTTGGTGCAAGTTTCTTGAATTGCTCGAAAGTCATTTGCTCTTGATCTGCGCCTTGCGCGATCGCCTTCTGCACTAGGTAAGGGTGTCCCCCTACTAACTCTATCAACTCAATGTAGTCCTGTTCTCCAAATTTTCCATTTAACTCATACTGCTTGGCAAGTGCTTGTACTTGCTGTAAGTTAAACTCCGGTAATTCAATTAGCTCTCCAACATTAAGCGGCGAGTGATTGGTGTCCAGTTCTGGATAACGTTCAGTAGAATAGACTATCACTAACCGTAATTTCTTCCAAAGATTCCCAATTCTATCACCTGGTTTCGTAGTTTCATACCACCCACGCAGGAGTAAGCAGAATGAGGGAAAAATCTCTAGATGTTCAAATAGTCTTTCAAAATTATCTATAGCTAGTACTAAAGGGCTTTCGCTCGATGATAATATATACTTCTGAAAATAACGAGTACAGTTTTTATTAAGCCCGTAAATATCCTGCCAGTATTTGTCTAGTTGAGGATCTAGCTCTAGAGTGTCAGCAACATCTACACACAACCATTGTAAGAATACTTTTAGGTCAGCAAGAATATTAGAATCGGCTAGTTTTAAATCTAATTTGGCTACTTTATAACCCTGCTGTCTAGCATAGTCAAGTGTTTTCTCCAACAACAGAGTTTTTCCCATCCTTTGGGGAGCCTTAATCCGGATCAGCGCTCCCGGCTGTACAATAGCCTTGTAAGATTTTTCTTCGATTGGCGATCGCTCAATATATATGTTTGTCTCTGGTTCTCTTGGAGAATTTTCAACCGTAAACAGTACTGGTATCTGTCCCTGTAAATCGTCTTCCATTTGAATAGCGACTATACCTTCATCAAAAGCCCTTTGAATAACGTCTTGGTTATCGCTATTGTCATACCCTAGACCATCATAAAAGCCTTGGGCAAACACAGTAGCAGCTTTATCCCCCATCGACTGGTTCATCCCAATGACATAATTAATGTGTTTGCTAATTGCTTCAGCAGGCTTGGATGAATAACAGGCGTTAAGTAATACACATTTTACATAATCTGTATGTAGCTTAAATAATGCTGCTAATCCTGTGGGTGATACAGGTTTGTGATTTCCAGAATCATCTTCTAATATCAAGCTACCATCTTCTTGACCATGTCCGCAGAAATGGACAATTGATGGTTGTTCTTCTGCGATCGCGCGACGAATATCCTGGGAGCGTACAGCAGTTCTAATTTTAATTTCAAATAAATCCCGTTTTACTGCCCGTCTAATAGCTTCCTCTATTAAGCGAATTTCCTTATCCAGTCGTAACCCATCAGGAATTGCTGTCAGAATTAAGATTCTCTGCATTATCTATGATGTTAAGAAATGTTATGGCTATTAAAGAAATTATCGGGACGAAATCGCTGCAAAATGATGATAGTTTCACCGTTTTCTCCTAACCCTTGTGTTGCTAAATCTCTCTCAAGCATATCAAGTGCTTGGGTGTTGCACCAGTAGCTTGCTGCACTCCACAGATTGCCCGATAAATTGTTTGCTCGGCACTTAGTTCTGAAACAATCTCAATAGTTGTCATGGTTTGTGTTTCACATGCTGACTATGTTATAATTTTTATTCTACATTGCACCATGCTGCAGCTTGTAATTCATAATAAGCACCTTGCTGGCAATAGTTTTTGATTAGTAGTTTTGCTTTTTCCCGCCGTTGCTGACATCTTGCACCATTCTGAATCAGCCCGATATCCCGCCCGGAACTTAAGTTCCGGGCTAATAGCTTAAGTCCATTGAAATGGACTTAAATCCTTGATCAGTCCTCTTGAGAGGACTTTAGCTATCAGCCAGCGATTTAAATCGCTGGCTGGCTGACAGCCCAGGTGCAAGATATCATGAGGTGATATACTGATGACCCAAGCACGAACCCAAACTCAAGCACAACAAAAAATATATACCTTCGATGAGTTTATCGAATGGTATCCAGAGAACTCAGTGGTAAGGTACGAATTGCACGATGGAATCATTGTTGAAATGCCTAAACCAAAAGGGAAGCATTCAAAATTAACAGGTTCTCTGGTTGGTAAATTTCTTACAACTATTAGTGAAATTGGTAAAACCGATATTTGGTTTATTCCTAGAGAGTCGATTATTAAACCTAGGCGTGATAAATCGGGCTATGAACCGGATATTATAATTTTGAATCAAGAAACTATTGATACTGAGACGCGCTGGGAAACAGAATCAATTATTCAAAATGCAAGTTCGGTCAAGCTAATAGCTGAGGTGGTGAGTAGCAATTGGCAGGATGACTATTATGATAAACTTCGTGACTATGAAGGTATGGGCATTCCTGAATATTGGATCGTGGATTATGCAGCGTTAGGTGGACGCAAGTTTATCGGTAACCCCAAACAACCAACAATTTTTGTCTGTGAGTTGATTGACGATGAATATCAAATGACCCCATTTAGGGGTGGCGATTTAATTGTATCCCCAACCTTCCCACAGTTGAACTTAACCCCACAACAGATTTTTGATTGGGTACTGTAAGGTAAACATTTAAGTACTGATAACTGTTTACTGTTCACTGATAACTGCTAAGGGATTTGCATTCCCCGTTGAACTGCTGGACGTTGCTGGACTGTCTCAACCCAGCGTTTGAGATTTGGGTAATCATCAAGTGTCAAACCTTGAAATTTGTAAATCGCTACCCACGGATAAGTCGCAACATCGGCGATAGAATATTCGCCACAGATATACTCATTGTCTACCAGTTGTTTATCTAAAACACCATAAATACGTAAAGTCTCTTTTTCGTAGCGCTCAATAGCGTAGGGAATTTTTTCCGGTGCAAAGCGCTTAAAGTGGTTAAGTTGTCCAAACATTGGTCCCACTCCCGCCATTTGGAACATCAGCCACTCTATAACTTGAAAACGACTTTTTTGGTCAGTAGGTAGGAGTTTACCTGTTTTTTCTGCTAAGTAAAGCAGAATTGCACCAGATTCAAAAACTTTAATTCCAGTCTCTTGGTCAACGATCGCGGGAATTTTACTATTGGGATTGATAGCAATATATTCGGGCGTAAATTGCTCTTGTTTAGTAATGTCAATCTTATGGACATTATAGGGCAATCCGACTTCTTCCAACATGACCGAAGCTTTGCGTCCATTGGGGGTGGTAAACGTGTAAAGATCAATCATGTGTTCATGTGCTCCTACCGTAGAATACTTACAACTTCCGGGTTATTGTAGTGCGGGGATCTTGCCCGCGTCCCATATATAAATTATATCGGCAACAGCTTATTTTAAGTTAAAATACCTGATGCGGTGCGTTACGGCTTCGCCTAACGCACCCTACCGTGATTTAACTCGGTATTATTCTGACTCCTGAATTCTGTCTCCTGACTCCTGTTTATTTTAACCCTGATTGTACGCGCCAGAGACTCGCATAAATTCCGTTTTCCTCTAGCAGTTGTTCATGAGTCCCTGATTCGACTAATTTTCCATATTCCATGACGTAAATGGTATCAGCATTACGGATGGTGGAAAGACGATGCGCGATCGCAATTGTTGTTCGATTCACGGTGATACGTTCGAGCGATCGCTGAATTGCAGCTTCTGTTTCGTTATCCACTGCTGATGTTGCTTCGTCTAAAATCAGAATTGGTGGATTTTTCAGAACAGCACGCGCGATCGCAATCCTTTGTCGTTGTCCACCAGATAATTTTTGCCCTCGTTCACCTACAATTGTTTCATAACCTTGGGGCAGTTGCGTAATAAATTCATGTGCTTCAGCAATTTTAGCTGCTGTGATGATTTCATGATCTGTCGCATCAAGGCTGCCGTATGCTATATTTTCAGCTACCGTACCATGAAACAAGAATACATCCTGACTGACTAAGCCAATACAACGGCGTAAGTCTCGTAATTTCAGCGTTTGAATATCAATCCCATCAAGGGTAATATTTCCCGAACTCACTTCGTAAAAGCGCAACAGAAGCTTAACTAAAGTGCTTTTTCCAGAACCAGTCGAACCAACAATGGCAATTGTTTTACCGGCTGGAATATGTAGGGATAAGTTTTGTACAACTGGCGTTCTATCTTGATAAGCAAAAGTGATGTGTTGAAATTCTACTTCTCCGCGCACAGCATCCAATGGCAAAGAAATATTCCCTGTAGGAATAGCGATAGGAGTATCCAATAAATTCATCACTCGATTAGTAGAAGCCATTGCCCGTTGATATTGGTCAAAAGTTTCACCTAATCTGGTTAAAGGCCAAAGCAAACGCTGAATTAAGAATACTAGCACACTGTAAGTGCCTACAGACATTTTGCCATTAACTGCTGCCATACCACCAAAAAGTAGTAGTGCTGTGAAGCCTACCAAGATCAACATCCGAATTAAAGGAACAAATGCTGCTGAAAGTTTAATTGCTTTAGAATTACTGCGGCGATATGCTTCACTTTCTTGTGCTAGACGGGAAACTTCGTAATCTTCAGAGGTGAAACTTTTGATAGTCGTGATACCGCCTAAGTTATTTGCTAAACGGGCGTTAAGTAAGCCGACACGTTCCCTAACCTCCGCGTAGCGAGGGGCTAGCAAATTTTGATAAGCAAACGAACCCCAAAGGATAAATGGGATTGGCAGCATCGACATCCATGCTACACTAGGAGCCAATACAAAGAAAGCTCCGCCGATAATCACCACCGTTGTAAGAACTTGTAGAATGTCATTCGCCCCTACATCCAAAAAGCGCTCCAGTTGATTAATGTCATCACTAAGAATTGACATTAATCCGCCAGTGCTACGTTCTTCAAAATATGCCAGTTCTAAATCCTGTAAATGTTTGTAAGCATCGAGACGCAAATCATGCTGAATGTTTTGTCCCAAATTGCGCCATAATCTAGCGAAGGCGTATTCAAAGACAGACTCTAGGATCCAAATGATGACGGTAAGCACCGAAAGGATCAAAAATTGTCCAAAGACATCTTTCACACCCCACTGGGCAATGATAGAATCTTGTTGCTTGACCACCACATCTACAGCAACACCAATTAACGCTGGTGGTGCTAGATCAAAAAGTTTATTGAGGATAGAGCAAGCCGTTGCTAGCCAAATTTGTTTACGATAATTATGTCCATAGTCAAGCAGGCGCTTGAGAGGATGGACAGAACGGGATCGCTTTGTTGATACTTGACGAGATTCCAATGGTGTAGACACAACCCTATGCAGTTCCCTGAGACTGACATATTAGCATGGAATACAGTCTTGAGTGCCTGAAGATTATCGTTTAGGTAGCACAGGCGACTAAAATCCAGGCACATTTTATGCTGAGAATGTCAAGTTAACCGAACAAATTAGCGATTATTTGCTATCCTCGGATTCACCTGTCGAGTTTGCTCGCCGAAAGCGGTAAGTCAATAAGAAGGGAACTCACTCAGGCAAAAATGACGACTGATCAATATTAGATAAGGAGGATCGAAAGTTGAAGAATTCGCGATCAAGAGGTGAAGCGAGCATATTTACTACAATTGTCAAGTCGCAATTTCTTTATCTTGATTTATCAAAGAAATTGAGATCATAGTACTGCATATAGGTAATATACAGAGTTAACCCTAAGTTGAAATTGTCGGGTGAGTTATACCCACTTCTGACACAAAGCACACACTAAGAGATAATAAACCGATTTATGTCTGGCAAACAACAAAACCGTCTTACTGTTCAAGAAGCTAAAAAAATACTTAATAAGTTTAACTGTATAGACATTCCACCATTTATAAAACCATCAGAAAAACCTATAATCGGTGACGCTTTACTTTTACTAGCTAGTCTTTCTGATTATCAAATATTAGGTATTTGTGCTGATACAGCAGAAGAGGGAATGCTTGCCATGAAAACTTATTCTCTCGCTCTAGGATACGAACCACCCAGCAATTTACCAATAATTGAGGGTCCCGTTTATATCAAATTAAACGGTAAAAATGGCTTGTGTTATCTCGATTCTTACTCAGGACACCATCGCGGTGTACTAGTATCTTGTCAGTCTTACTCCCAAGGAGGAGTTAATGAACTGTATGGGCATTTGCCTTTGGATTTATTTGCCTAGAATTGTAGAAAAAGTAGTCAGGAGTCAGGAGTCAGGAGTCAGGAGTCAGGAGTCAGGAGGAGAAACTTCTGTACGAAGTTAAACCAGAATTTATCCACTACTTGCACTTAGGTGATTTCCAAGAAAGAAAATACCTGGGGAATGCGAGTTTCGGCTTCGCTCAACTCAAGGTTTCGGCTTCGCTCAACTCGCGCTCTTTCAGTTGGTTGAGCGAAGCCGAAACCAACGGCGGTGGTATATTTATTCCTGTAAATCACCTGAGGCAATTCTGAATTCTGGCTCCTGTATAGCTGAATTCTTCTTCAGTAATGTCTCTACTTTGACAGATTATCTGCTTTTACAATTTTATTTAAAATAGCTTATAAAAATAAAGTATCAGTAATACAGAAAAAAGTCTTATACTGCAAGCTTTTTACCATAAGAAAAAATTATTATGAGTCTTATTACATTACAGTCAGTTAAAAAAGATTTTGGGATCAAGGAAATTCTAAAAGACGCTAGCTTTAGTCTAGACGCTACGGATAAAGTCGGCTTAATTGGTACTAACGGTTCTGGAAAATCAACATTATTAAAAATGATAGCAGGACTAGAACCGATTGATAGTGGCCAAATTATAGCCAATTCGGGAGCAAAAATTATCTACCTTCCCCAGCAACCAGACTTGGATGAAAATCGTACAGTTTTGGAGCAAGTCTTTGCTGATAGTGGGGAACAGATGACTTTAGTGCGTGAATATGAAGAACTTTCTGATAAATTAGCTCACGTACCAGAAGATCAGCAATTAATGGCACGTTTGTCTTCCGTGATGCAGCGTATGGAAGCCACAGGTGCTTGGGAACTAGAAACCAATGCTAAAATAATTCTTACAAAGCTAGGAATCACAGATATTAATGCACGAGTCGGAACTTTATCTGGTGGTTATCGTAAACGTATTGCTTTAGCAACAGCTTTGCTCTCAGAACCAGATTTGTTGCTAATGGATGAGCCTACTAACCATCTGGATGCACTTTCTGTTGAGTGGTTGCAGAGTTATTTAAACCGTTATCGTGGCGCGCTCTTACTTATAACGCACGATCGCTACTTTCTAGATCGTGTTACTAATCGGATCATTGAAATCGATAGAGGGGATATTTACACTTACTCTGGTAACTATTCATATTACTTAGAAAAGAAAGCATTAGCTGAAGAATCTGCTGTTAGCACTCAGCGTAAACATCAAGGTGTATTACGGCGCGAGTTGGAATGGTTAAAACGTGGACCCAAAGCCCGAAGTACCAAACAAAAAGCTAGAATTGATCGGGTTCGTGCTATGCAGCAAACTGAGTTTAAGCAAACTCAAGGTAAAGTGGATATTGCAACAGCAAGTCGTCGTATCGGTAAAAAAGTCATTGAGCTAGATCATATATTTAAAGCTTATAATGGACGTACGTTAATTAACGATTTTACTTACGAATTTAGTCCAGAAGACCGTATAGGTATTATCGGTGGTAACGGTGCAGGTAAATCTACTTTAATGGACATCATTACAGATCGTGTCGAGCCAGATTCTGGTAAGGTGGAAATTGGTACAACTATTCACATAGGTTATTTTGACCAACACTCAGAAGAGTTACTGTCCGCTTTGAATGAAAATCAGCGCGTGATTGACTACATTAAAGAAGAAGGAGAATTTGTTAAAATCGCTGATGGAACTCAAATTAGCGCTTCTCAAATGTTGGAGCGTTTTTTGTTTCCTGGTAATCAACAGTATGCTCCAATTTATAAACTTTCTGGGGGTGAAAAACGACGATTATTTCTGTTACGTATTTTAATGGGTGCGCCAAATGTTTTAATATTAGATGAACCGACCAATGATTTGGATGTACAAACATTAGCTGTACTAGAGGAATATCTAGAAGATTTCTCTGGTTGTGTCATCGTCGTTTCTCACGATCGCTACTTTCTCGACCGTACTATAGATACGATTTTTGCTTTAGAAGAACTCGGTAATATTCGACAATACCCAGGTAATTATTCTGTTTATTTAGACTACAAAAAAGCTGAAGAGGAAAGACTACAACAAACAATTAATACTAAAGAAAAGACAAAAAATCTTGAGACACCGCCAACAAATTCTCAACCCAAAGAGAATAAAAAACGCCGTGGTCTATCAACTTGGGAAAAGCGAGAATTTGAGCAGTTAGAAGGGAAAATTGCTCAGCTAGAAGTCGAGAAAGCAGAAGCAGAAAAAGCTCTGGGAAGTACTCCCCCCGGAAATTACACTCAAGTGCAAAAACTCTACGAACAAGTTGAAGCACTTAAGCAAGCTATTGATGTGGCGACTGAACGCTGGATGGAATTGGCTGAGGTTGATTCTTAGGGATTGGGTATTGGGGATTGGGTATTGGGGATTGGGTATTGGGGATTGGGGACTGGGGATTGGGAAATAACGTTTGTAATTAATTTTGTTTGAGTACTTATAGGTGGAGAAATCAAGCAATGAGTAATAATGATTTAAAAGAGAAACTTAAAGAGGTTTCAAATGGCTTACTTATGCCAAGTGAGTCAGATTATCCTTTTGAACCTTTTGTATGGTCTGCTCAAGGTAAAGAAGCTTTAGGGTCTGACAAAATTTTAGAATTGACAAACCATCCTAAAGATTCACCTGTTGAAACAGTTGATCTGGATCATTTATTTCGGAATGTTGCAGAGGAAAAAGAATGGCATGACGAAGAACAAAAACAAAATGTTTCAAAATATAAGTCTCTCGTACAGACGTTAAAAGCCAACCTCGATGATTTAAAGGTTTATCGAGTTGGCTCAATAGAGATTGATGTCTATATTGTTGGTAAAACAAAAGAAGGCGATTTAGCTGGACTATCAACTAAAGTTGTTGAAACTTAATCAACAGGAGTCAGCCCCTTCACCGAAAGGGCTGACCAGACCAGTTATCATTTCATTTATTAACTGATAACTGATAACTGATAACTGTTAACTGATTATTTACTGTGTTGGACCAGTATCAACTGTGGACTCAATTACGGCTTGAACAGATGAACTAACATTCGAGAGGAAATCGTAACCAGTTTTGGACTCGATGGAATCAACAGTAGTACGGAAATTTCCCCAGTTAACAGAACGACTTCCTTGAGTGTTGGGGGTATCTATAGCAATCACGCGTGTACTTGTGTTGACACCAGCTGCGCCAGTACCAGGGTTTGTTACTACAATAATTTTGAAAAGTCGGGCTGGAATTGTAATCTTACCATTGGCTATGGTACCTAAACTGCCATATCCCCCAGCAATGACGTATAGCTCTTTGCCATTGTTAGTTACTAGCGATCGCTCGTAGTTTTCCAATTCCGCCCAATAGCCTTGATTATTATCAGCTGCTTGGGGGACTATGTTGGTCATTAAAAACGTTGCAGAATTATTCGTGACTGAATTGGTGCGATCCGCCGAAGGACACATATGTCCTCGATCATACCCACTACCAGTGTAATCGGAAGTTGTGACTTGATACCATCCAGAGGGTAGTGTTGTATCCGCACGAAAATCATTTTGTCTGGGAGTACTACCTAACCAAGATTGATTGAGTTGCCAACTTACCCAGTTAGGAATTCTTCTTGAATTGCTATATGATACAGCGTACTGAGCTTTGTCTAGCAAGTAATTATCGGGACTAGCTGTACTAGTAATTGCTCCACTTGGGTTTCCCATTGTTAAGTGGACACTAGCAGCAGTTGCTTTTCTTAAAGACCCGAAAATAATAGCAGATACAATTACTAAACCTACAGTAAGCAGTAAAATGAATCTGCGTAATGGCTTTTTGGAAAATGATTTAAACATTGTAAAACGCTAATTTATCGATGCGTCTATTTTAGCTTAGACATTATTTATTAAGTAGAGAATAAGCTGACGTTAAACAACGACTTGCTACGATAATAATGGGATCACGCAAAAAAAAACAGCACTTGAATCATGACCGGATCAGTTGTCAGTTATCGGTTATCAGTACCACTACTCAGTTATCTATTAACACCGCACCATAGACCTTGACCACTGATAACTGTTTACTGTTCACTGATAACTGTTAATACAAGGAATATTTCCCAGGGCAATGAAACTTGAATCGTTACTCAGACTTAACCGTACTATTCGCGTCATCGGTTTCGACGATGCACCTTTTATTCGGGGTGTCGGGGGTAAGGTAAGCATAGCGGGAGTGGTTTGTGGTGGAACTCGGTTTGAGGGTATGGTGTGGGGAAATGTAGAGGTTGATGGATTAGATGCGACAGATGCAATTTGTAGGCTACTAATAGGAGGTAAATTTCTCTCCCAATTACACATTGTGTTAATAGATGGACTTGGTTTTGGCGGATTCAATCTTGTTAATCTTCCAGAATTAGCACAGAGACTACAACTTCCGTGTGTAGCAATTATGCGCCGTTTCCCTGATTTAGTCGCTGTCCGTGAAGCTATGAAAAACCTGCCAAACTTTGAACAACGGCTTGAACTTTTAAAGCTTGCAGGTACTATTTATGAAACTCCGCCGTTTGTTTTTCAAGTCAGTGGTGAAGAACCGGAAGTGATAGCTGGAGTATTGCAACGCTTAACAGATTGCGGTAAAGTACCAGAGGCTTTACGTTTAGCACATTTGATCACGGCTGCTGTGATTTTAGGAGAAAGTGGTAGTTCTGCTTAGTACATACAATTAATGCTTAATTCTTGATAAGATAATTTTTTTGTAATAACTGGTAAATTTGATGAAAAATTCGATGAAACTGCCGCAAAAATTAATGTTATTAGGTGCAGGAGAACTAGGCAAAGAATTTGTGATTGCGGCTCAGCGTCTAGGCAATTATGTGATTGCTGTTGACCGCTATGCTGACGCTCCAGCTATGCAAGTTGCTGATTGTTCGGAAGTGATTTCTATGCTGAGTGCGGATGATCTAGAAGCTGTTGTCGCTAAATATAAGCCGGATTTTATTATACCAGAAATAGAAGCAATTAGAACTGAAAAACTTATAGAGTTTGAGCAGCGAGGTATTACAGTTATCCCGACAGCAGCAGCAACTAACTACACAATGAACCGTGACAGGATCAGGGAATTAGCGTCTAAAAAGTTAGGGATCCGCACGGCTAAGTATGATTATGCAACGAGTGAAGAAGAGTTAATTGCTGTTTCTGATGAAATTGGGTTTCCTAATGTTGTTAAACCTGTGATGTCGTCTTCAGGGAAAGGTCAATCTGTAGTTAAAGATAAGAGTGAAGTAGAACAAGCCTGGAAGTACGCGATCGCCAACTCCAGGGGTGATAGTCAAAAAGTGATTGTCGAAGAATTTATCGACTTTGAAATTGAGATAACTTTGCTGACAATTAAACAGTGGAATGCACCAACAATTTTTTGTTCTCCTATTGGTCATCGTCAAGAAAGAGGAGATTACCAAGAATCTTGGCAACCGGCAGAAATTTCTGATGAAATGATATTATCAGCACAATCAATAGCAAAAAAAGTCACCGATGCTTTAGGGGGAGCAGGAATTTTTGGTGTTGAGTTTTTTATTACAAAAGACGAAGTTATTTTTTCGGAACTTTCTCCTAGACCCCATGATACAGGAATGGTAACTTTAATATCGCAAAATCTTAACGAGTTTGAACTGCATTTAAGAGCCATTTTAGGCTTACCCATTCCCAATATAGAACAATTTGGTTTCTCAGCCAGTGCCGTCATTTTAGCAACAGAACAACTAGATTCAATTGCGTTTACAGGCGTAGCTGAAGCTTTGTCAGAAAAAGATGTAGACATTAGGCTATTTGGTAAGCCTAATGCTCATCCTTATAGACGAATGGGAGTTGCTTTGGCAAAAGGGAATAATATTTTAGAAGCAAGGGAGAAGGCGAAGAGAGCCGCAAATCAAGTTAAGATAATTCGTAACGACTGATTATCCTGAGAGTAATATCAGCCTCCTCCAGGATCGTCTCCCCCAGCATCGTCTCCCCCAGCATCGTCTCCCCCAGCATCGTCTCCCCGAATACCGTCAAATGAGTCTCTCCTCCCAGCATCACGACTGTTTCCTAACTTAGAAAATTTTAGTTTCTTCCCAAAAAATTCGATGCTATTTAGGCTTTGAATAGCATTATCCTCATTGTCAACTTCTATCTCGGCGTAACCATCTTGTAAAGAAATGGTGAATCTACCAAGTTTTCTAAGAATTTCTAACTCATTCTCTGTTAGCACAGAAGAGAGATTATCAATGCGAATAGTCATAGTTTTCCCTGATATTCGATAGTACAAAAATCACACGGTAGACAGAACCGTATGACTGTTAAAAACTAACCAGTTCGTCAGTAAAGAAACTGACCACTCGTTTACGAGTGGTGTTTCATGAAAAAATTACTTAAAACGCTTCATTATCTTAATAGGTGTTAATACCACCATCTTATGCACTTTGTACTTGTATGGTTCAAAGTTCTTGATACCAAAGGATAACAGCTAATCTTATGTGGAATCCGAAATCAAGGGACGAGAAACTGTAATTAGAAGTATTAGACAAATTAAGGATAAATAGGAGCGTTCAAATGATCGATACCCTAACCTTACTACTAGCGGCTATAGGCTGGATAGCTATCTTTCGCCTATTTGTTCAATTTAAAAGGATTTGATCTGTGAGGGGAATGATACAAATAACTGGTGAAATCCTTTTCAGTGATGGGCGTGGGGAAAAGTTAAGGAAAGTAAAAACCAGTTTGAACTGTTGTTAACGACACACGTACAATTTTTCTTCTCAAACTCAGGCTACATCGTTAAACGGAAGTGTAGGTATTTGATTATAAACTTCTGCATTTTCTTGAAGAGCTTGACGTATATCATATTGGGTTTGTAAATTCAACCAAAACTGAGCGCTGTTACCAAAATAGCGAGATAAACGCAATGCTGTATCAGCTGTAATACCCCGTTTTCCAGATAAAATTTCACTAATTCTTGTCTGAGCTACACCTATATCTTTGCTCAACCGATATGGGGTGATATTTAGTGGCTCTAAAAATTCCAGTTGTAGGATTTCACCAGGGTGAATATTTGGCAGATGAGCGTTTTTCATAATTATTGACCTATGTCAATGGTAATCTACTATTTCAACTTCCGAAGCATTGTTTTGATCCGTCCAAACAAAGCAGATTCGCCATTGCTCGTTAATACGAATACTATACTGCCCTTTCCTGTCACCAACTAGCTTTTCTAAACGATTCCCTGGTGGAACGCGCAAATCGTTAATTGATATTGCAGCGTCCAAGATAAGCAGTTTTCGTAAAGCAGTTTTTTGGATATCGGGCGGATACACAGAAGATGTAAAGCCATTAAAGATAAGCTTTGTTTGTTCAGATTTAAAACTAACAATCACAATGTTATCGCTTTGCGTTACTATCGTCAACCGTTAGTATACAATTCGAGAGGGTCTTGCACTAACCAAATTTGTGTGTTGCGAAAAGTTCAGCTTAATTCCATCACAAAGAAGGTGAGCATTTTGCAAAGAATCCTGTTCTACATTTGTCCTGAGATAATCGCTTACCCAACCACAAGCGTAGGTTAGTAGTTTATCGAAAGCCACGACACGATCCAAATCCCATAGAATCACTGTCTTATCATCACTTGCTGACGCAATTATTTTACCATCGGGACTAAAAGCAACATTGGAAACTATATCACTATGACTATTGAGGGTTGTGACAAGCTTTCCCTCCCGTGTCCAGATATTGACGGTTTTGTCTAAACTTGATGAAGCGATCGCCTGACCGTCCGGACTGAACGCAACTCCATACACTGCACCGTTATGATCGCTAAGAGTGCGTAGCAGCATACCATCCCGCGTCCAAAGTTTGACAGTTTTATCCCAGCTTGCTGTGGCGATGATTTTATTATCACCAGAGAAAGCAACTGACCTAACCGCACTATTATGGCCTTTAAGGGTAGTAAGTTCTGTACCATCCAATGTCCATAGTTTAACAGTTTTATCTCGGCTGGATGAAGCAATTGTTTTACTGTCTGGGCTAAAAGCTACTCCCCAAACCTGATCATTATGACCATTTAAAGTCCTGAGCAATTTTCCGTTGCTTGTCCAAAGTCTGATTGTCTTATCGTCACTTGCTGAAGCAATCATCTTACCATTAGGACTGAATGCAACTGCATTTACCACCCCTGTATGACCATTTAAAGTTTTTAGCAGCACACCACTACTTGTCCAGAGTTTAATTGTTTTGTCTCGACTTGCAGTAGCGATCGCCTGACCATCAGGACTAAATGCAACTGACCAAACTCCAGCTTTATGTCCTTTAAGGGTTCTCACTTCAGTACCATCTAGTCGCCAAAGTTTGGCTGTGCTATCGTCACTGGTTGTAGCAATTGTTTGACCATCTGGACTAAATGCAACTGACCAAACTCGTCCACTATGACCATGAAGCGTAGTCAGCAAATTTCCACGCAGTTTCCAAAGTCTAATTGTCTTGTCGCTACCTGCTGAGGCTATTGTCTGATTATTATGACTAAACGTCACTGCATAAACTATATCGCTATGACCATCAAGAGTGTTCAGCACCACACCTTCTCTATTCCAGAGCGTAACTTTTCTATCTCCATTTGCTGTAGCAATTGTTTGACCATCTAGACTAAACGCCACGCCAAAAACTCTATTACCATTGTTATTAATAGTAGTGAGCAACTTTCCGTTTTGATCCCAGAGTTTAAGCGTTTTGTCTAAGCTGGCTGAGGCTATAGTCTTACCATCTGGACTAAAAGCGACTGCTCTAACCTCATCAGTATGACCATTAAGAGTGCGTAGTAGTAAACCATCCCGACGCCATAGCTTTACTGTGTTATCTCTACTTGCTGTAGCAATTATTTGACCATCTGGGCTGAATGCAACTGACCTCACCCTATCTGTGTGACTGTTGAGCGTGCGTAGTAGCCCACCATCGCGATTCCATAGTTTTACCGTGTTGTCCGCACTTGCTGTTGCAATTGTTTGACCATCTGGGCTAAATGCAACGCCATAAACTCTATCGGCGTGACCATTGAGAGTAGTAAGCTCTGTACCATTGCGCTTCCAGAGTTTAACGGTCTTATCATCACTAACTGTTGCAATTGTTTGACCATCTGGGCTAAATGCAACTGCGTTAACTTTATCACTATGACCATAAAGAGTGGCAAGCATTTTACCATCATAGTTCCAAAGTTTGACTGTCTTGTCGTCACTTGCAGATGCAATTATCTGATCATCAGGGCTAAAAGCAACTGCATTAACTGTCTCACCATGTCCCAGTAAGCGGTTATGTTCAACTACGCCATAAATTGCTTTCTTTAGAACCGATTCAACCCGATTGTTAAGATCTTTGTCTACCCTACCTACTGTTTTTAGTTTCTGCAATGCTGTTATTGCTTCGATAAGGGCGTCTAATTTGTTATTCGAGTCAGAAAGCGCTTCTGAAGAGGTTGTGATTGCTCGGATCTCGTTAACACGTGCTTTGCGCCATTGCCATAAAGCGACCCCAGCTAAACTTAAGGCTAACACTAAACCTCCTGTTAGGAGGTATATGATAAGTTGGCGTCTTTGTTTTTGCTTCTTAATCTCGTTATCTCGAAGCGCCAGGCTTGCAGAAATGAAATTTCTCTCTCCTTGAGTTAGTTCCATGAAACGTTGAGATTGGCAATATTCAGCATCTGCTAAAGGTTTTCCTCGTAACAGCACACCCTCATCCTTGTTGGTATTTTCCCATTGGCAAATTGTTGCTCGCAACTGCTCTTGCCAACGGCGAAATTCACCGTCACTTTGCAACCAATATTCCAAACGCCCCCAGCTCTTAATCAGGGTTTCATGCACGATTTCGACTGTTTCTTTATTGGTTGATTCGTTACGATTTGTTACGACCAGACGAGAAGATGCTAAGCTGGTCACCAAATCCCAGTTTTCTGGTTGCACCTCCTCACGAGTCGCTAACCTTCGAGTCGTCTCCACGCCTTCTCCTAAAGACACTAACTGCATGAATATGCGCTGCGCCCTAGCTCGATCTGCTTCATTTAGCTGAGCATACACCTGCTCTGCATGGTTAGCTAGTGCTTGTTCAACACCACCAATTTCTTCATAGCCCTGATGGGTTAACCATCCTTGTGTTTGTTTTGACCACAACTGCGTCAAAGCAAACTCTAACAAAGGTAAGCGTCCTGGCTGTCCTTGTAATGCATGGATGAGTTTGTTTGTCAATCTATTTTCCAGACCAACTTGCATTTTTGTTGCTGGCTTTTCAATGCAAGAACACAATTCCTCGCTGCTCATGGGACCAAGATTCAAAACTGCTCCCTGCAATGCATCACTAAAGGCGCGATCGCTAAGAGCATATCCGTAAAAGTCAGCCCTTAAGGTAATTACTAAAGTAAACGCTGGTGCTAATCTTACCGCCTTCAACAATGCATTTAAAAAGAGTTGACGATCCTCCTCCAGACATTGGGTATAGAGTTCTTCAAACTGGTCAACGATTAATACTAAACGAGTACCAGGGTTTTGCTGTACAAGCTTTTCTATTATTTTGTATAAGGCTAAACCATCGTGCTTTATGGAAATCACTAATTCCGATTCAGCCAAAGGATAGACGTATGATTTGAAATTATCTCCAAAATGAAAAGGAGCAATTGCTTTTGCCAATGCCTCAAAAGGATTATTAAGCGGACGGAACGATATAATCTGCCATTGAACAAGAGTATCTTTTTTTAACTGCGGAACTAGCCCAGCAAATACCACACTAGACTTTCCACTACCGGAAGCACCAACCACAGCTACTAAAGGCTTTCTTCTCACCGCAGCGACTAAATCACCCGTGAACTGCTCCCGTCCAAAAAATAAATGTGCATCCTCCTCCTGAAAAGCAAATAAACCCCGATAAGGACAAGCTGGATTTCCGCCTAACTGGAGCCATGTCGGTGGTTCCACAGATGGATTGTGGCAAATTACTGGTAACCAAGAAGCACCAGGAAAATCATCCTCTAAACCTTGTAACTTCCTACGCGCTTGCTGCACGGCTAAGTATAAAGGAAGCTGTTCAACTGCGAAGCCTGAAATAAATTGCTTAAAAAATTCCTCTGCTACACAATTTGGGACTGGCTCTCGCATCACAATCACAGCAGGAATATTGAATTTTTCCAGAGCATTCGCCAGCCCAAGCCCATCACAGGAGTTAAAAATAGCCAAGCGTAACCCTTTCTCAATTGCTGCTTTGAGAGCTTCCTCTAATTGTTCAATTGTTAAGCTATTTTTTGTCTCGTTCTCATTAATATAAATCCTACCTGTTTGGTACTCAGTTTGACTGTGACCTGCAAAAAACAGGATATCCCAGCCCATAGGATCCCAAAGGTGCTGATTGAATTCTACTCGTGAGGGATTGACAAGAAACACAACTTCTGCATCTGGTATGTTATTCAGAAACTTGGTTTCTGTACTAAGATCAATACCTTTGGTATTGCCTAGAATGGCTAAAATTCTGACTTTTTTTCTTGAGATTGTTGACGGTCTTAGGATTGATGAACGTTTATACTCTGGGCTAGACAAAGCTATTTCTGCTAGAGTGTAATCTCGATGGAAATCGCTACGATGCCATGGTAATCGCCGCAGTAAGTCATCATTGGTTTCCAAAATCACTCGAATTTCTTCTGCTGGGTTTAGATGCGATCGCGTTCCGCTACTCGCCAGGCGCGATCGCACCTGGCGGCTAATATTTTGAAACTCTATAGATCCTAGCCACCGGTTCATATCATCTTGTAACTTTTGGCACAGATGACTAAAACTAACTTCTGAGACGTGAGTGATACCAGCAGAATCAATTTCCAGTTCGTCGTCATCTTCGTCTATGGTCAAGTCAGAACGCAAGTGTTTGCGAACACACAAAGCTTGATAAGTTGATTGCCAATTTCTGTATAGTTCCAGCAAATTGGGTGCAGGTGGTAAGCTGCCAACAAATTGCTCTGGAAATGAATGGTCACCAACCCATAACTGTACGGTAACGATGGGGAAGCCGTTGTGCAGATCACCGTTTCCCGGATTGATGACAACTGTCTTGCTCATGGTGGAGATGATGGGCTGACTGTGGGAAGATGCCGTTATCTACAAGCTTAAGGCATCCAGTTGCCCATTGTTTGACCAAGTTCTTATCCTGCTATATGTTCCTCAAGTTTGGAATTATCAGTCCGCTAGCTCAAAAGTCAAACTAAAAAAATAATTTTTGCTTACTACCAATACGACTATTAAAATATCTATCTTTTGATAGATATATAATTGTAACCGACACACTACATACTACTAAATACGTCAAGCATTTATACGAATAACCAATAAATTGCAAAAAGCAGCAAAATATTGCTGTAGTTTTGATGTATTCATCCGGTAATTTCCTTCAAATGAGGTATTTCAGATGGGAACAGCTCTGTTTATTCTGTTAATGGCTCTGGTTGTTCACTACCCACGTAGATCAGGACCAGCCCCAATTAAAAGGAGCAAGAGTCTCAATCCAACGATTGATGTAACATTTAACGACACTCATGTATATGAGATGACTTTAGATACGGGAGCTACTACTACCGTCATCACTGAACAAATGGCAAAAGCCTTGAAAGTGGAGAAGACTGGGATATTACCAGCCCAAATAGCTGATGGTTCAATAGTAGTATGGCCTACTGGTACAGTTGATTCAATAGAGGTTGGTGGAGTTAAGTGTAAGGATGTAAAAGTGGCGATCAGTCCTAATACTAAGCTTCTAGGACAGAGCTTTTTTGGCAAGCTTGATATGATAATCAAAAATGACGTTCTGGAATTTCGTCCTTGATCCAAAGCAAAAAAACTGGTTACCGAGCGCATTGCAATTCGAGTCTTACCTATCTCTGAGTAACCAGCCCTTGTTGATTAGAAACACCAGCGAGCCATAGAAACTGCGATATGGTCTCACTGGGAATGATGAAGGTGAAGCCAGAAACATCCGAACCAAACGTTACCATACCGATAACTTCTCCCTTATCATTAAGTACGGGACTTCCAGAGTTACCGTGGGTGGCAGGAGCACTAATTTGCAGCACAGGTGAACCATCTGGTAATTGTTTTTTGGCTGAAATTTTGCCATCTGTAAATGATGCTACATAATGAGATGGTGATGCCAATAAACTGCTATCAGCCGCACCGGGATATCCAACTACTGTAATATGGTCTAAAAGCTCAACTTGTTTAGAATCTGCCAGTTTGAGAGAAGAAGCATTTTTGATATTGACTTTGAGTATTGCAATATCTCTACCTCGATCAGGCGCACCTGACGCGATCGCTTGAAAAGGTAGTTTCTCTCCATTTGGCAGAATGACTAAATTAATTTGCTCAAATTCTTGTGGTTCAGAATGTTCGGCAATAAACTTGAGAGCATCCTTATCTTGCGATAATTCGTCTATACTCAAATTGTAGTCCTGTGCAATTTGCACAACAAAACTCTCGACAAGCTCCTTCATGCACTGCTTTTTATTCTGATATAGCTGTATTACATGGGCGTTAGTAACGATGTAGCCATCAGCAGTCACAAAATAGCCCGATCCAGAACCACCAGCAGAAACGACATAAGTTTTTTTATTGTCAGACCAATAAATTTTAGCAGTGCAACCAGCTACAACACGAGTTACTGCGGGTTGTGTGGATTTTGCTAGCTTCCCTAGTTTAGTGGATTTTGCCAGTTTAGTAGTTTCGGGAATTTGCTTTTGTTGAGTTTGAACGGCGCTATACTTATTTGAAAACTTTGCGTAAGCAGGAGTTGCAAAACAGTGGGGGATCGCACAAGAGACTACAGCAGAAGCGATAAGGAAAGCTTTGAATTGTTGTTGGATTCTGTTGAACATGGAACTGCCTGTTGAACTCGACAATCCAATCAAACATCAGGGACACCTGACTTATGCCTTGAGAAATTAACGACTATCTATTGATTTTAAAAATTCTGAAAATATTGCCGATATAGCTTGCACCGTATCGTCACCTCGTCATTTAACAGATTTACCAAACCGAGGGCTTTTAATTTATACCTGACTGCATCACTGAATTTTCCAGAACTGGTAGTATTTACAATCTCTTTCATCGCTGCACCTAATTCCTGTTGCTCTGTCAAAATTAAGCCAAGATGACGCAAATGATTACTGAAAATTCCTGCTGTGGTGGGTGCAGTTTCCAGAAGACGAGCTAATGTTATCTCATGACGAGCTATTTTATATAAAGCCAGACGTGCCAAGAAAGGATGTCCTCCAATCATGTCTCTCAATTCCTGGACTTCTGTGTTGCTCCATTTCAATTGATGACGCTTTGCTAAATCTAGGACTTGTTCGGGGGTAAATTCTGGTAATTCCACTGGTAAACCCACATTAAATGGGGATTGGTTGATATCCATTGGTACATAAGCTTCGGTAGAATGTACTATAACTAAGCGTAGTTTTTTCCAAATTTCTTGCTGTCTTCCTTCTTGATGCAGAGAGCGCAAAAGTCCAAAAAAATCTTTATAAATTCCTGGGTACTCAAATAATCTATCTACCTCTTCTAGCGCCAAGGTTAAGGGCTGGTTAATTTTGGGAAGCAGATATAGCTCAAGGTAATCTTTTACAGCGAGTTTACTACCAATGCGTTGAGCAAATTTCCACCGCTCGTCTAATTTATTCAGTAGTTCTGTCCCTAACTCTGGATTCTCTTTGGTCAATTCTAAAATGATGCGATCGCAAACCCAGCGTAAAAATGTACTTAAGTTTGCGAAAAATTCCTTCTCCCCTAGCTCAAAGTTGATAATCACCGTCGCATTTATGATGTTAGGGAAGTGCGATACTCCCTAGGAGGGATCTTTGACCATAGCGTGTGTAGTGTTGAAGTGCGATGTCTCTTGACTCGCCCGTCGGGTGCGGGGGTTCGCAATCGACAGGAACCGCCAAGACTGCGACCCCCCCACCGCTGTGCGTCTACGCGTTTTAGTTGTTTCAGGGATAATGCGATTATTCTACTCGTTAACCTGCATATTTATCTGACTCAATTCTTCCCGTACAACTCGTCGTAAAATTTCCTCTAAAGGTTCCCGACGCTGTTGTACATATTCACGCAATGCATTATTTATCAACGTCTGATAGTTTCCACCACCAGCAAGATGGACTTGTTCGCGGAACCACGTCAAAATATCATCATCTAACCGAATTGTAATCCTTGTTTTACCTTCGCCTGTAGGCTCAATTGCTCCACGTTTACCATGACTAAAATCGTACTCAGTATCCATGATTTATACCTCTTCCTCATATTGCTGACGTTGTCTCCTAGTTGCTTTACGAGCCGATATTAACCGAATACAACTGTCAGCCCGTAACGTATAAACAACAACTATAATTCTACCCAGAGCATCCATACCTATCGTCACAAACCGCTCTTCGTCTGGATGCTCATCCATCACAGTAATAGCAAAATCGTCTGCAAATACAGATACTGCATCCGCAAAGTCAATACCATGTTTTTGCTGATTGGATTGGGCTTTGTTAGTATCCCATTCATACTCCATAACACTATTATAGTATGCACAATTGTACACAGCATAATTTTTCTATGTTTGGATAGTCAAGGTTTTACTTTGGTTGTACAGAAATTAGGCGATAGCGAAGCGAGTAAAGCGTTGGCGCAGCCTCTCCGTGAGGAGAAGCGCAGATCGCGTTTATTGGGGTTATACCGTTTCACTTTAAAGTTTGAACTTGAGGGCAAACAGTTCTTGAGCAGGGGTGATGTGGACAAGGAAGTATAGCCGCATTTCTGGGGAACTCATATATTTGTTTTTTTGTCAAGCCCTTTTAGATGCGTTTGCCCTGAATCCAAAGTTGATACTGAGCCACTCTGCTAGCTAGAAACGTGCGGAAGCAGGGTTATAAACTTGTCATAACTTGAGCTAACTCGTTAGATAAATCAACAACGTCAGAACCTTGTTGTTTTTTAAATAAAACACCCGCTAAAAAATAGTAGTCACCAGAATAAAATGCCATTTTGTGTTTTCGTAATTCTTCTATATGTTTTTTCACTTTAGGCTCGGAACTGTAGTAACCAAATCTGAGAGGTAAAATTAGGAAATTCTGCACAGAGTAACCGTTTGCTTTTGCGTGTTCTATTGTACTTTTTGGATTAGAGAAACTAGATACTAAAAGTAAGACGTTTTCATAATTTAATGATAAAAGTTGATTAGTAATTTCAGCCCCATCTACACCTCCAAATAACAGTGGTATGTAGATATCATTGTCTGGTGCCGGTAGATACGGTGGATTCGCCACAAGATAATTAGCTTTGGGTTGGTCAGAGTTGAGCAAAGATGAATTATAAATTATGTATTTATCACCTAAATTATATTCATCAATCGTTAAATTAGCTGCTTTCCATGCAGAAGTGTTTAGTTCAAATCCTTCTATTAATCCATCAAATTGGTTTCTGAGTAAGGCATTAATCATTGGACTACCGTCTCCAGAACCGAATTCAACAATGGTTTCAGATTTTTCGCAGTTTCTCCATACTAAATTTTCCAGGCAGTTTGAATAAAAAAGGGATTCTTCGGGGCAAAAAAAGATGTCTTTCATTTGAGTAGAATTATCTGGTTGAAATGTGTAGTTTCTGGTTTAGCTGATATGTCATTACCTATCGAAAACTATTTATCTTTTTGGCAATAACTCCTTAGCTAAGGATTTTTATTTTTTCTGACTTCCCATAGCACACTCACTCCTCAAAACCGCACTCTGCTTTAACATAGTTGTTGTGCAAGTATGCGGTTAGAAGGAAGTTAGTAATAAGCGATTTGTGAACGTTAGAAAAACTTTATAGAATTCCCAAGATCTTACAAATTAGGTGGGAATAGATAGCTTTGCTGTCGTTATGAAGCGAACTGTGAAGGTTTCAGGGACTTGCTTCTTCAGATTTAAATTCTTGAGAAGACCTAAATTTAGTGTTGAAATCTTCTACACAAGAGATTGTTAATGTGATTGTTCTACCCCAAAATAACTGGAACGACAAAAGATTTGTGATTAGTCATCACCCCCGCCGAGGTGACATTAAACTCATAACTGTTAACTGAACTCAGTCAGCTTGTTCTGCTTGCTGTATAGAGCGTACAACTGCAATAGCTGCGCGATCGCCCATAAATTTCTCTTGGTCATACCCTAATACGAGTTCCCAAGCATTCTCAGAGTACATTTGTGCTAAAGGCAAAGCAACATCATCCAACATCCAGCGACCGTGACGTTCATCTTCTTTGATATGCAATTCCCAGTAACCCATGGCTGCTTGAGATAATCCTAACCGCTGGGCTGCTGTAAGATAGTTTCTGTAAGCTGCAGGTCCAGCCACCTCAAAGTAAGTTAACCCACCAGCATAGCGGAGAAAATACCGTTTGCACTCACTCAGGAGGAAGTTGTGATTAGCACAAGCAAGTACCTCCCAAGGGACTAAATCAAAATATCCCTCTGGTTCTGTATTCATTCCAAACTCAGCCAGCATTTGGGCAAAAAATGTTGAATGCTTACGAGCGAAGCGACCGTTACCATATTCTTCTAACAGTACCCGCACTAAGGTGCACTGTACTTCATTAGCTGCCCCACCTAGAACACGAGAAAGCCGACTGCCTTCAACTAAACCGTCAAACGAACCAATAGCAAGCAAATGACGATACCCAGCTTCAGTCATTTGCTCACGAATATAGCGACTGTCACTATTTAAAGGTGGATCTAGATCGCTATCAGCACGCTCAATCAGTGCTTGCTTAACATCCAATTGTTTGAGTGTTGGTACATCGATCTGTGCCAATTCCCATTCTTGCCAAGCTGCTTCAATATGGTCGCGTACTTTATACAAGTAGAGCGATCGCTCATTGCTGTAGTGTCCCAGATCATCATACCAAAACAGGTTTAGCCGATTAATGTAATAAAGGATGCGTTGGAGGAAGCGGTGAGCCTGAGCATCATCGGAACCATTGTAATAAGCAGCGCCAATAGCAGCAGAGAGTGATTTTTCAAACTCATTAATTATTGGGGCTAGTGCATCTAGTTTTTTGTCAAGATCTTGTGTTGCAAGCAGTTCTTTAAATTGCCGCTCTGCATATTGATAGTCTGTAATTGTGTTTTTTTCGACTCCTGTATTTTTTCCTTCAGTAAAAGCGATGGGTAAGATAACTAAGTTACTGTGCATGAAATTATTTGATCCCTGATACTTAGAGGCATGAAATCAACCCTTCCTCTTAGTTACTAGGTTTCCATTCAGTAGCTATATCTACCTCTCCCTTCGGTTATAAAAGAGGAGTCAGAATTCAGAATACACGCTCCTGACTCCTGAATTCTGACTCCTGTATTCTCTCTACTGGGGTACTTGAGTAGGCGCGAGCGGTCGTACACCCCTACTTGGTGGAATTTGTTCAATCGTAATTAAGGCTTCCATAACTGACTTAGCAATTGGCGCAGCAACAGTACCACCATAGACATTTTTGCCTTTTGGCTGATCTACTAGCGCAAGAACGACATACCGGGGTGATTCTGCTGGTAATATACCCAGAAAGCTGGTAATATAAGCACCGCTAATATAACCGCCACGCCCTGCTACTTGTGCTGTTCCAGTTTTACCAGCAATCCGGTAGCCTGGAATTTGTGACGCAGTACCAGTTCCTTCATCAACTACACTTTCCATCATTTCTACGACTTTTTGAGAAATCGCAGGTGAAAAGATTTGACGTGGCAATGAGCGAGTGGGAGTATAGTGTATTTGCCCGTTGCTGTCGACTAGCGCGCGAACTACATGAGGCGTAGTTAATTTACCCCCATTAGCTAAAGCACCAATCATTTGCAAAAGTTGTAATGGTGTTAAGGCAAAGCCTTGACCAAACGAAGTCGTTGCTGCTTCAACTGGTGAACCCAGAAATTGTTGTTGGCTTTTTAGCTGACTGCTGACAGCAAAAGGTAAATCTGTCTCAACAGTTTGCCCTAAACCCAATCTTTGTAACCAATTGTAGTAGACCAAGGGCTTTAATTTCTGGATAATTTGCACCATACCAACGTTGCTGGAGTATTGTAAAATTTGCGCTACGTTGATTAATCCAAAACGTTCTCCTTTTGCGTCTCTGAGGGTTCTATCAGCGACTTGAATATAACCAGGGTCATTGAACACATTTTCAGGTCTGATGACTCCAGCTTCAAGAGCGATCGCCACATTCAAAGGCTTGAAAGTTGAGCCGGGTTCATAAAGATCCGCCAGTGTCCAGTTTTTAAATAGAGAGATGTCGGCTTTGGAGTACTGATTAGGATTATAGGTAGGACGAGAGACTAGGGCTAGTAGAGAACCATCCCATGCATCCATAACAATTACCGTCCCACGTTTTGCACCGAACTTCTGCATCTGTTGTTGAAGGACGGAACCGGCTGTTCGTTGTAGGCGGTTATCAATAGTCAGTTGTAGTTGTAGGTCATCAAAGTGCAAAAAACCTTCTGGAGCATAATTTGGCATTAACGACCCATTACCTGTCCGACTTAACCGCACAGTTTGTACGGAACGTTCTAGTAGCTTTTCTTGGCTGTATTCTACACCAGCCTGACCTCGACGGTCTACATTGACGTAGCCGACAACCTCTGAAACCAAATCTTGTTGTGGGTAGAATCTAGAATATTTTTGAACGAATTCTAACCCATTGAGACGAAGTGCGATCAGGCGATCGGCAATTTCTTCTGGAAGGGCAGAAGACAGCAATATACCACTTTTTTTACCTTGAAACTTTTTCTCTAACTCACTTTGCTCTTGATCCAAGATTGGAGCGATCTGCGCAGCCATTTTTTCATTAGACTGCTCAAACAACTTAGGGTGTGCATACACTGTATAAACAGGACGATCAATTGCTAAGACATCCTTATTACGATCTACTATTGGACGGCGCGGTATATAAGGTCGCAAATTCACCATTTGCTGGCTTCGCGCCTTGTCTGTTAGCTTTTGGCCATTTACAATTTGCAAATTGTATAAGTTCCAAGCTAGACCCATTCCAGCAGCAATTAATACACCCCAAACAACAAAAATTCGAGATTTATGACCAAGTCTCTCCTGTGAGACGTTTCCTACACTAACGCGATCTTGTGGAGACGCCCCAGTGGGTGAGTTTCCTGACGTGGCATTATCTCCTAACAAACGTGACTGTCGCCCCACGCCAGAAGCTTGGGTTGGTTCTCTTTGTTGGGGAGATTGGGGTGTAACTGCTGGTATTTGTGTTTGCTTTTTGACACGGTCAGAAAGTTTACTTTGTGTCCGTCTCGAAATTTTCTCTTCTCGCTTAGAATCTCTAAATTTTCTTCTTCTGCTAGATGACTTCTGCATGAGTGCATGAGGATTAATCAATTATCAGTGAAAAGCATAGGGGATAGGGCATAGGGCATAGGGCATTGGTAACATACCCCATGCCCCATGCCCCATGCCCCATGCCCAAAAACTCCATCTCCTCATGGGTGTAGTTTTTCATAAATTTGACTAATATCCTAGTGGGTTGGCTGTTTCCTGTTGTGTTTGAGAATTTTGTGTTGTGTTAGGGAGTATTCGTTTAGACCCGACAGGTGCTGGGTTCAAGAAAATGGTTCCTTTAGGACTTGGCGATACCAGTCCTGCTACTGGTCGTTGGGCTTCTTGTGCCATTTTCTCTTTCAGAATCTCGTTGGTTGTCGCCAACTGCCGCTCATGGTGTTGCAAGTTTTGCAGCTTACGGTAAGCCTGACTCCAAAGTTGTTGCGAATAGACAGTCCAACCATAAATCACCAGTGTAACTGTCACTAAGAAAAACACTACTATTGAAGAATACCGATGTATAGAGTATAACTTTATTAACCATAAAGGCACTGATTCCGAGTTAGGCATAACAGGAATACTCGGCAATGCTTCCTCGGAGGAAATTTGGTTTGAGGGTAACACTGTCCTAGATGGTTTCCTCAAGTTGGTCTGTGTAGCTATTTTTCCTCTTCGATGTGGTAACTGCTCCATCTGTTGCTTGTGTGGAGCTAAAGGGGCACGAGGGTGATCTAGGGAGAGTTCACGCCGTGGTGAAGTTTCACGGATGGGGGATCTTACAAGTTTTCCAGATGAAGTGGTAGAGCGTCGGTTTCTACGGTTTCTAATTGCCGTTTGGAACCAACTCCCCGTTGCAGAAACATCTGATTTGCGAGCAAAAGCCATAATTTTGTATTGAATTTAAAATACTACTGTACTTCTGATATTTTCTTTTCGGTAGCTGCACTGTTCTTGCGTGGGTATTGCTTACAGACAATTTTGAGGGATGAACACTCAACTCAAACGAGCAAGAGTGCCCTAAACCACATCTATTTTGAGAACCATAGTTTTTTTATATAGGGGGAGGCGGAGATCTCCCTAAAGATAGTGGCAAGCTTTGCAGCTCGCACTAATCCGGGTTTCAAAATCGACAAGGTTTAAAAAGTCATATTTTTTGGTATGATAACCTGCTGAGCGGCTAAGCCGTACTATTTGATGAATAAAAAAACTATGTTGTGGGATAATATTAGGACTTTGCATATAAATATGTACTCTTTAAGATAAGATCATTTAAAAAAAAGCAATAAATAGGGTATCGTAGTCAACAGGCTAAAATTGATCTTGCCGCAATTGGTGAAAGAGGAGTTATGAAAACAAAAATTCTTGGTTTGGCTCTGATGCTAAGTTTGGCAGCAGTTCTCGGAGCTTGTGAGGGTGGTGGCGGCGACAACACAACACCTTCAGCTACGTCTAGTAGCTCTCCTGCTGCTGAACCGACTGATACTGGCGCTGCAACTCCTGGTGGAGCTTTGAGTACTCCCGGTGGCGCTTCGAGTACATCTTCTCCCGGTGGAGCTTTGAGTACTCCCGGTGGCGCTTCGAGTACATCTTCTCCCGGTGGCGCTGCGGGTACATCCACTCCTGACGCGACTCCAAAGGCTGCTGCTACTAAAAAACCGAAATAGATTGTAGTCTGACAACTAAAACAAGCTTGATAAGAGCGATCGTCATTACATTAGTTCAGTGATGAGCGCAGTCGACTACGGGAGCATCCCGACTTGAAAAAACATATGTAGTAGGAGCATCTTGCTCCATATATCTAACGCGGCCTTTCTGTCCCAGACTACAACTTAGAAATTTGGGATGCTCCCTTTAGTATGGAGTAGATGACCTTTTTTGAATTGTTTTGACTCAATTTTGAGAGTGTAAAAAAATTACCACGCTCCCTAGCAATTTCTATTGGCTATTTTCTTATAGTCTAATACTGATTAAAAAAATAACGTGACCTGGTAGTGAGAGATCATTTGGCCAGGTCTTTATTTTTTTTAGTGGGTTTGCATCACAACGCTGATTTTTCTATCCCTACGCCCTGTATGATTCAATTATGTGGTGAACTACTACCACTACCACCAGGACTATGGGGATGGGAATACGCAAAGCAGGTCTGTTAACCGTTGTTGCTGGCGTAACGTTGGCATTAACTAGCCGTTTGGGGGCGTCAGTAATAGCATTACCGCCACCAGAAGATACGCCTGAAGAAATATTACGGACAGAGATTATTACAGAAGGGCGATCGCCAATCGACGGTACGCCAGTCAACGCCGCTGAATACGCGGAATTACAAGCACAACTGCAAACACGTCCAACCCCGAAACTTGCTCCTGTGATCAGGCAGAATATTTTTCTGCTACGTCTGCGTAAGGCATTACGTGTGGTTTTTCCTTTTCTCAAATTCTAAAAAAGTAGTCCTCCATCAGGATGACTCGTAACGAGACGTCCTCAAGACTATATAATAGGCACGCATAATATCTGAATTTTTGGATAAATGTAAAGAAAATTATATATAAATATATATATATAAATATTAAAAAACCAGAATTACTTACCCACTTTATTCCACGTAGGTAGCTTCATGTCTATGACCACGACCGCTCCTGATCAGGTTAACCGCATCGTTTGGAATCAGCACCACGACCCCTTTGAAATCCTTGGTTCCCACCAAATAGAAGAGAATGGTAAAAGCGTTTGGGCTGTGCGAGCTTACCTACCAAATGCCAGTGCAGTCTCGGTAATCCTTCCTGAAGATCGGAAGGAATACCCGATGCAATCGGTGCATCATCCCCACTTTTTTGAATGTGAGATTGATACAAAAGAATTAGTAAACTACCAATTACGAATTAAAGAAGGAGAACACGAGCGAGTCATCTACGATCCCTACGCCTTCCGCTCTCCTTACCTCACCGACTTTGATTTGCACCTGTTTGCCGAAGGTAATCATCACCGGATCTACGAGAAACTAGGATCACACCCCACAGAAATAGATGGTGTCAAAGGTGTTTATTTTGCAGTTTGGGCACCTAATGCTCGTAATGTCTCAATCTTGGGAGATTTCAACGAATGGGATGGGCGTAAACACCAAATGCGTAAGGGTGCTACCGGAGTTTGGGAATTGTTTATTCCCGAAGTCAGTTTAGGAGAGCGTTATAAATACGAAATTAAAAACTTGGAAGGACATATTTATGAAAAATCTGATCCTTACGGTTTTCAGCAAGAACCTCGTCCAAAAACCGCATCCATTGTCACTGACTTAAATGCCTACACTTGGACTGATCAAGACTGGTTAGAAGCAAGGCGTAACAGTGATCCCCTCACTCAGCCGATCTCGGTTTACGAAGTACATATAGGATCTTGGTTACATGCATCTAGTGCGGAACCTGCTAAACTGCCTAATGGTGAAACTGAGCCTGTTGTTCCTGTATCAGAACTCAACCCAAATGCACGTTTCCTGACTTACCGAGAATTGGCAGAGCGATTGATCCCCTACGTCAAAGACTTAGGATACACCCATATTGAATTACTACCTATTGCGGAGCATCCCTTCGATGGTTCATGGGGTTATCAAGTTACTGGGTATTACGCTCCTACCTCACGCTATGGTAGCGCTGAAGATTTTATGTACTTCGTTGACCAATGCCATAAAAATGGTATTGGCGTAATTGTGGATTGGGTTCCGGGACACTTTCCTAAAGATGGTCATGGTTTAGCCTTCTTTGACGGTACTCACCTTTACGAACACGCTGATCCCCGTAAAGGAGAACACAAAGAATGGGGTACTCTCGTATTCAACTACTCACGTAACGAAGTCCGAAATTTCCTTGTAGCAAATGCCCTGTTCTGGTTTGATAAGTACCACATTGATGGCATTCGTGTTGATGCTGTAGCATCAATGCTTTACCTCGATTATTGCCGTAAAGATGGAGAATGGCTTCCTAACCAGTACGGCGGTAGAGAAAATTTGGAAGCAGCAGATTTCTTACGTCAGGCAAATCATACTATCTTCAGCTACTTCCCCGGTATTGTTTCAGTTGCTGAAGAATCCACTTCTTGGCCTATGGTATCTTGGCCTACTTACACAGGGGGATTGGGCTTTAACTTAAAATGGAACATGGGCTGGATGCATGATATGTTGGATTATTTCAGCATGGATCCGTGGTTCCGCCAGTTCCATCAAAACAACATCACGTTTAGCATGTGGTATCACCACAGCGAAAACTTTATGCTTGCTCTTTCTCATGATGAAGTCGTGCATGGTAAGAGCAATATTATTGGCAAAATGCCAGGAGATAGATGGCAGAAATTCGCTAACGTACGTTGTTTATTTGCCTATATGTTTACTCATCCAGGCAAAAAGACTATGTTCATGAGCATGGAGTTTGGTCAATGGAGTGAGTGGAATGTCTGGGCTGACTTAGAGTGGCAATTATTTGAGTTTGAGCCACACCAACAGCTAAAACAATTTTTCAAAGAGTTAAACCATCTCTACCGTTCTGAACCAGCTTTATATACCAATGATTTTGCTCAAGAAGGGTTTGAATGGATTGACTGTAGCGATAACCGTCATAGTGTAGTGTCGTTCATTCGTAGAGATAAGGATTCTGACAACTTTATTGTCGCTGTTTGTAACTTTACTCCCCAACCTCATTCTCACTACCGCATCGGTGTTCCAGAACCAGGGTTTTATACCGAGTTGTTTAACAGTGATGCTCGCCAGTATGGTGGTAGCAATATGGGCAATTTAGGTGGTAAATGGACGGATAATTGGTCTATGCACAATCGTTCTTACTCTCTAGATTTGTGTTTACCACCCTTGGGCGTGTTGATTCTCAAGCTGGATAAACAGAAGACAGCAGAAGTGGTTGGGAATGGAGAGCAATAATGACTAATTAGGGTGTAGGGAACACACACCCTACACCCTATTTTTTCCATCCCAACTTCTAACTGTGAAATTCAGTAAAATGGAAGTCAAAGAATTGGCTGTGCAATAACTTAAAAGTCATGCTAGAAACTGCTATAGCTGAATCATCGGATGTCATACTACCACCAACACAGGCAGAACTTCCCTATGATGATGGAGTACCGATGGAAAGCGAACGACATAAAGCCCAGATGGATCTGCTGATTGACGGGTTATCACCTTGGCTAGCAGAAAGAGCAGATGGCTTTGTTGGTGGTAATATGTTTGTTTACTTCAGCCTGGCACAGGTGAAAAACCAAGATTTTCGTGGACCAGACTTTTTTGCTGTATTGGAAGTTCCAAAGGGAGAACGTCGTAGTTGGGTTGTTTGGGAAGAGGGAAAAGCCCCAGATGTTGTGATTGAACTCCTCTCTAACAGCACTGCACAGCAAGATAAGAATGAGAAAAAGCTAATTTACCAAAATCAGTTACGGGTATCAGAGTATTTTTGGTTTGATCCTTTTAAACCAGATGATTGGGCTGGCTTCTTTCTCAAGCAAGGAATTTATCAACCCCTAAATTTTAATGAGCAAAATCAACTAGTAAGTCAATCATTAAACTTAGCATTGCAGCTTTGGCAGGGTACTTACAAAGGTATTGATGCTACTTGGTTACGTTGGGCTAGAATCAAAGGTGAATTGCTGCTAACTTATGAGGAACAGGAACGCTCACGAGCAGAACAAGAACGCTTGCGAGCAGAACAAGAACGCTCGCGAGCAGAGAAAGCAGAATTACAATTGGAACAAGTGCAGTTGCAGCTACAGCAAACAGCACGCAATTTACTTCAGGCTGGGATGGAAGTTATGGAAGTTGCGAGAATTACAGGATTATCTGTATCTCAAGTAGAGCAATTGCTGAGCGAAAACTTATAGATAACGCTTTAGTAAACCGATCATCACTTCTGGTACTTCTAGATGAGGTAGTACTCCTGCATCTGCGATCGCGTGAAAATCTCGAATTGCATTTGGATTCAAAGCAGCCAGATTTCGCCCTACATTTATACTGGTGAATTGCGCTTGTTCACCCCAAAATATAACAGTAGGAATTGTGAGTTGTTGAATATAGGGACTCAAATCAAAGTAAAGATCACCGCGTAAAAATGATAATGCGGCAAACTTAGCGTTCTCCTGTTGTGCTGAAGTTAAATAAGCCTGCACCATTTCTTGAGAAACTCGTTTTGGTTTAGCAAACAGAAATCTTTGCAAAAAGTTACGTACAGCGATTTCATTTTCTGCTCCAATTGCATAAATTAAATTGTCCAAAATAGGTGTATTAATAACTGGAAGTGGAAGTCTACGCCCAGCACTTTGCTTAAAATCATTAAACCCAGATGGACAAACTAGAAACAGTTCTTGGAACAAAAAAGGGTGTTGAACAGCAAGTTGAATAATCAACGCTGCTGTTAAAGAAGATGCTACCACTGTCACAGATGAGCGGCAAGTTTGTCTAATAAACTCTGTTAAAACTCTCAAATAATCGCTAATTTGGTAATCTCGTACTGGATGGGCTGATTCGCCCCAGCCAATTAAATCCGGAGCTAAAATGCGATGTGTGGTTGCAAAAGCTGGATATATTTTAGACCATTCGTAAGCAGATGCTCCACCGCCAAAGTTGTGAAGAAAGACTAGCTCTGGTAAATTAACAGTCTCAGGAATTAACCAAGGTAAAGTGGTCTGGGTATAGTAAACCATAAACCCCAGTGAAGTATTAACGACTTTTTGCCCAAAACCAGGAGGTTGAAATTGAAGCATAGGGGGGGGAGTTTCAGTGAACAGTTATCAGTTATCAGTTATCAATCGTCGGGAGCAGGGAGCGAGCTGTATTGGTTTTTCTGCAAATGGTTTGGGATTGCTATATACAACGCTTTCGAGGTGGGTGAAGTACATTAGTAGGGGCAAACGGCGTTTGCCCTTGGACTATCGGTGTACCTCATTTGTCTCAAAACTGCTATATATAAAATTGTGCTTGACGACAGGCGATCGTGAATTTCTGAATTTTTTTAAGTCAAGCTGCTATTAGAATCATTTTACTCGTACACCTTATTACCTGGAAGTATCTCCCAATCGGAGCAATGTTATAAGCAACGTATCTTGCTAAGTTGTAAAAGCAAGAATTTAAACATCATTCGGTAACAAGTATGTACGTGCTAATAGGTGGAGCTGGCTTAGTGGGGTTGAGTTTGGCACAAAGATTGGTAGAATTGGGGCACACTATCGCCGTTATTGACCGCGATCCAGTCGCTTGCCGTTATGCTCGTGAGCAAGTGGGAGTGATGGCTTTTGAAGGTAGCGCTGTGAGTACAGAAGTTTTGCTAGAAGCTGGGATTCGCAGGGCTGGCTCTGTCGCAGCTGTCCTTAGAAGTGATGCGTTGAATTTGGCAATGGTGACTCTAGCCAAACATTACGGTGTCTCCCATATTTTAGCAAGGATGCGCCATCGCGATTTTGCCGAACCACTACGTCTGGCAGGAGCCAACCAAATCGTCAGTACTATTGACTTAGCAGTTTCAATGATGGTGAATGCCATTGAGTATCCCCAAGTCGAATCGATCATGCATTTTGAGCAGGGACAGATTGAGGTTTTAAAACTTTCTATTCAAAACAATTGCTATGTTGTTGGTCATAGCCTTGCTGAAATTGCTCAGGATTCACGATTTCCCCTTGATTCTCTAATTATTGGCTATCAACCTCATCCTAATGAAGGTTTAGTGATTCCTAACGGGAGTACAGTGCTAGAACCCGGTTCAACAGTACTAATTGCAACAAAACCAGGTTCGTTACACCAAGTTATCGATTTTATTGAGGGCTGCCAATAATTCTTATGAAGCTAAATTTTTACATAGCAATTGCTGTTATGGGTCTTGTATCTCTTGCATCTTGTAAATCATCAGAAATAGCACAACAGTCAAAAACCAATACAACGCTGGCAATTCCATCTCCAAAAACGGTAACTTTGGATAAAAATTTTCAGATAGCAACGGGTCAAACTACTTATGTTCCTGTTTATTCCCATATCTATCATGATAATAAAAAGGCAATTTTTAATTTAGCGGTTACGCTCAGTATTCGTAATACAGATTTAACCAATCCTATTATCATTACTTCTATACGCTACTATGACTCAAATGGTAAATTAGTCAAGCAGTATTTAAAACAACCTATTCAACTCGATGCTCTAGCTTCTACAGATTTTTTTGTTGATCGAGATGACAAAAGCGGAGGTTTAGGCGCAAACTTTATTGTGGAGTGGGTAGCCCAAACAGAAATATCTGAGCCTATAGTACAGGCGGTGATGATCGGTACTGACTTTCAGCAAGGAATTTCTTGGATCAGTCCTGGTAAGGTCATCAAGAGTCAAAAGAGGGAGCAGGGAGCAGGGAGCAGGGGGGTCAGCCAGCCAGCGATTAAATCGCTTGTTGATAGCTAAAGTCCTCTCAAGAGGACTGATCAAGGATTTTAGTCCATTTCAATGGACTTAAGCTATTAGCCCGGAACTTCAGTTCTGGGCGGGATATCGGGCTGATTCAGTCCGGGTGCAAGACGTCAGGTAAGGGAATACCCGTAGATTAAAATCATGGGGTTTTGAAAAGCTATTCATCCTCAAGTTGGAGCAGTTGTTCATCAATAGTTTTTATGCGTTCTCGGACAATTTCTTCTGAAAGAATTCTCTTACGTATTCCCTCGTTTAGCGCTCCTTTTTCTGCAAGTAGTAGGCGGCGACGGAGCGCATCAAGTTTAACACGCTGGTGAAGCTCTCCACTTTTGGGATCAAACTCATCTGGGCGGCGATTATAGAGTTCTCGCAAAGCTCTTTCTGCCCCAGCTACTTGCACTTGGTAAACTGATCGCATCTCTTCATAAATGGCTTTGGGCAATACTCCTGACTTTAACAAGCTATCCAATTCATCCTGTGCTGCCTTAGCAGTCATCAACTGAGCTTGCAATTCTTCTGTCTGTCGACGAGATGCTGAAAAGTGAGACAATCGCAAACGCTTAACTAACCAAGGTAAACTGAGCCCTTGTCCTACTACTGACAGCAACACTCCACCAAACACTAAAGCAATCAACTGTTCTCTTCCCTTCAAAGTAGCTGGTAAACTGAGCGCTAACGCCATCGAAACAGAGCCTTTGATGTTACCAAGAAACAAGACGTGCTGCCAGCGCCATGGAATTGGACGTTCAAAACGACGCATCCCAGCTAAGAGCGGGTAGACAGAGAGAATGCGTCCCACTTGGTATGCAAGAACCGCTACCAGAACGGAGGGCAGAGTTTTCCAGAAAGTTATCAGATCAACTTCTATCCCGATGAGTAGAAAAATTACGCTATTAACGCTAAAGCTAGCGTATTCCCAAAAGCTTAACAGGGTCAATCGACTAGAAGCCGATACTCTTTCAGATAGCCCAAGTGTACCAACAACTAACCCCGCAACAACGACTGCTACCACACCGGATACGTGCATTAAATTCCCAATTTGATTGGCTCCTAATGCGACTGCCATTGTCAGTAAGATACTACTGAGCGAGTCATCTGTGCGCACAAACAAACCTGTACTTAAATAACCCAAGGCTAATCCCACAAGGGTACCACCGACAATCACCACAAACAGTTCTTGAAGCCCATCGAGAATTGTGAGTGATCCCGTTGCATAAACTTTCGTCAGTAGGCTAAATAAAACCAGAGAAGCGCCATCATTGAATAAGCTTTCTCCCTCCACAATGGTGGCAAGCTGGGCTGGTACAGATATTTCCTTGAACGCCGCCATGACGGAAACGGTATCAGTGATAGCCAAAATGACGCCAGTGAACAGCGCCGGAATCCAAGCGAGTCCCAGTCCCCATTTCAACAGCACTGCTGTCACACCAGAACAAATAACAACCCCAGGTCCAGCTAGCAGGGCAACTGATTTAATACTACTGCGTAGGCGGCTAAAATTAACATTGATAGCTGCATCGAACAGCAGAATCGGCAAGAATACATTTAAAATTAGAGAGTCATTTAGGCCAATCCGCCGTGGTAATAGTTCAGTGATTGCTAAACCAGCTAACACTAAGCCTGAGACATAAGAGACTCTGAGTTTACGACACAGTAATGCTACGCTGGTGGCAACGAGCAAGAGAATAATTATAACGGTAACTAATTGAGCAACATCCACTTAGGTTTTCACCAGTAACAGGAAAATCTGAGGCAGCTTGTTACCAATATCACGCTGTGGTATTTACTAGCTGTTAGTGAATACCTAGGACTTTATCAAAAAACTAATCGTAAACGTTTGTTACATTATAACAACTCTGCTTGGAAACGTTGTTTTCTGAAGAAAATACCTGAAATTTATCATTATAAAGGGCTTTGAGATGAAAGATGACAAAAATTTATAATGGAAATTCATGTCGTGCAATTAATTTTGTCACAGTATCCATCAATTAAGTAAATTTTTGTAAAATAAATAAGGGTTTGTAGTTGCGCTTTAGCGCACTAAAGCGCAACTACAAACCAATGATGATTTATTTCTAATTCCCTATTCCCTACCCCCGAACGCTATGACTGATAAAAATCGCTCTCAATGGGACTTAGGCAGATTCATCCAAACCTTGACATACTTTGAGGTTATCCCATTCCTCAGCTGCATACAAAGATTATTTCAAGGTGCTAAAGATAGTAAAGATAAACCTGATGGAGCAAAACAAGTGGGTGTAATATTGGTAGCAGGTGCGACGGGTGGTGTTGGTAAGCGGGTGGTACGGCGATTGGTAGAAGGCGGTTATAAAGTGCGATCGCTTGTACGAGATATTGACAGAGCCAGGTCAATCTTAGACGATAACACTGAATTAGTCGTAGCAGATATCACTAAGCCAGAAACTTTGACTCCATTGGTGATGGCGAATATCCAAGCTGTAGTGTGTTGCACCGCAGTTCGTGTACAACCTGTAGAGGGAGATACTCCACAACGAGAAAAATATTACCAAGGTGTGAAATTTTATCAGCCAGAAATCGTTGGTGATACACCAGAGAATGTAGAGTATCAAGGCGTTAAAAACCTGGTAACAGCAGCAGCAAAATATCTCCCTAAACCAGGAGAAAAACTATTATTTGATTTTACAAATCCGTCAACAGAATTAAAGAATAGCTGGGGTGCTGTTGATGACGTTGTTATGGGTGGGGTGAGTCAAAGTAGTATCCAGTTAGTAGACAACACAGCATTGTTTGCAGGGAATGTCTCAACCGCTAACTCAGGAGGATTTGCTTCTGTAAGAACTAAAAATTTCACTCCACCTTTCAATTTATCTGGTTATCAAGGTATAGAATTACGTGTCAAAGGCGACGGTAAACGCTATAAGTTTCTCTTACGTACAGAAACACAATGGGATAGTCTTGCTTACAGCTATTCTTTCGATACGGTAGCAAATACCTGGATAGATGTTCGTGTTCCTTTTACAGATTTAATTCCTGTATTCCGAGCAAAAACGGTGAAAGATTGTCCGCCAATTGATGCAAGTAAAATTGTTGCGTTGCAACTGATGTTGAGCAAGTTTGAATACGATGGCGGGTTAAATAACACATTTTCACCAGGGGGTTTTGCTTTACAGGTGGAATCGATTAAAGGTTATGGTGATGCGATCGCACCACAGTTTGTCCTAATTAGTTCAGCAGGTGTCACCCGTCCAGGACGCCCCGGAATCAATTTAGACGAAGAACCGCCAGCAGTCAGATTAAACGACCAACTAGGAGGAATTCTCACTTGGAAGTTGAGAGGAGAAGACAGTTTAAGGGAAAGTGAAATCCCTTATGTGATTATTAGACCATGTGCTTTGACTGAGGAAGCAGGAGGCAAAGAGTTAATTTTTGAGCAAGGCGACAATATCAGAGGAAAAATCAGTCGAGATGATGTTGCAGAACTTTGTATACAGGCGTTAGAGCAAACGAAAGTATACAATGTTACTTTTGAAGTGAAAGAGCAAGAAAATAGTGCTAGGTCTACCGAGTTGCAGAATCTCTTTACTCGTGTGCAAGCAGATGTGAAAAAATGACTTTTGACTTTTGACTTTTGACTTTTGACTTCCCCAAAGGGGCTGACCGCTTTGCTAAGGACTATTTGGAAGAACTATTATCACCATTAGGTACAGTAGAAACAAGTAAAGATGTCGCTGGAGAAGTACTAGAAATTGATGTTTATTTTGTACCATCACCCCAATCCCAAATCGATCCAGAAATCTTAGGTTTACTAGGAAGATTTGCCGAAAAACCAGGACTTTTTGAACCTTTCCGTAATGCGGTAACAATATCAGAAATTCGTAGTTGCACGATTAAATTTTGTAATACTTGTGCCAAGAAAGAACGTGAAGCCAAACGTAATAAGGTAAGGTTATCAGAAGACTATTTACCAAAGTTATGGATTCTCTCCCCCACAGCTTCGCCAGAATTTTTGGATGGTTTTAACACAAAACCTGATGAAGAGAATTGGTTACCAGGTATTCATTTTTTTGGTAAATCTTGGCGAATGGCTATAGTGGTAATTCATCAATTACCAGTAATACCAGAAACACTTTGGTTAAGATTATTGGGCAAGGGAGGAGTACAAAAAAGGGCGATTGAAGAAGTGCAATCGTTGGATATTAACAATCCTTTACGGGAAAAAGCCATAAATTTATTGGCCAACTTGAAAACTACTTTAGAATTAAGTCAGAATTTAGACACAGAGGATAGGGATTTAATTATGCAGTTATCGCCGATTTACGAACAACGTTTGGCAGAGGCTGAACAAAAAGGTAGACAAGAAGGTAGACAAGAAGGAGAAATAAATGAACGTCGCACGATTATAGAAAACTTACTTCGAGTTCGATTTGGTACCTTAGATAACTCCCTGCAAGGAATTGTTGAACCTTTATTAGCATTACCACCAGAAGAATTTAGTTCTTTATTACTACAACTATCAAATTTATCTCGTGAAGATTTATTAAGGAGATTTCATCAACACTAAAATTACGGGTTTAAACGTCAACGCAGCACCAATATTTGAGTTTCAATTCTCTAGCATCTAGATTGTTGTGGATGAACGCAGTTAAAATGGGAATATTTAGGCGAACGTTCGATGTTGATGGCAAGGGGTGTCTCTAACTTTGATATTTATGCAGGAAAAGTCAGAATTGATGGAGAGATTTTTGATATTCCTGTTTATGCTGGTGGTGGAGTACCAGAAGTTTTACTCGGTCGTCGATGGCTGACTAATCGTAAGTTGGTCGTTGATATGCCATCAGGTGTTTTAACCTTGGGAGATTGACATAAAGTCGAGCTAGGATCAAACAAAGAAATTGAGAGCGCAGCCATGACGACTCACCTGTCCCGTCAGCCCCACGCAAAAAGTCAAGATCTGCCTACTCTGGAAAATGGCGATCGCTTAACTCGTTTTGAATTTGAGCGTCGGTATGCAGCAATGCCTCATCTCAAAAAAGCCGAATTGATTGAAGGAGTTGTTTACGTGGCTGCTGCTCTGCGGTTCAGAAATCATGGTCAACCTCACGCTCAACTATTAGGCTGGTTGTTTAATTATCAGGTTGCAACTCCAGGGATTGTTCTGGCAGACAACACCACTGTACGCTTGGATCGAAACAACGAACCCCAGCCAGATATTACACTGTTTCTCGATCCGACTGTTGGCGGACAGGTTAAGATTTCTGAGGATGACTACATTGAAGGCGCACCAGAACTAATAGCAGAAGTCGCCGCTAGCAGCGCATCTTACGACTTGGGTGATAAGAAAAAAGTTTATCTACGCAACGGAGTACAAGAATACATCGTCTGGCAAATGTTTGAGAACAGGCTGGATTGGTTTGTGTTGCAAGATGATGATTACGTGGTTTTGCTTCCTGACACCGACGGTATTATTCGCAGCCCGCAATTTCCGGGACTATGGCTAGCTGTTAATGCCTTGCTAGTGGGCGATATGGTGCAAGTGTTAGCGGTGCTGCAACAAGGATTAACCACGCCAGAGCATAAGGCATTTGTACAGCAGTTATCAAAGCACCATCACAGTTAAACACACGAAAAGATAAAATCATTGTAGTGCGGGCATCTTGCCCACGTTTTATATACAAATTAAGTGCGTAAAGGCAAAAGCATTTGTCAGTACCGCCCATCTCTACTCACTAAGCTAGCCGTTGGGAAGTTTTTTTGCTGGTAGGTGCTGTTAACAGCAACCCAGTTACTTGCAATAGGCATTCGCCAACCGGTACCAAAGGCGCGATCCGTGATTTTTAATCCCGGAGGTGCTTGTCGCCGCTTAAATTCTGCACGCGCTACCATTTTAATAACTCGGTCTACAACTGCTTGATCATGACCAGCAGCAATGATTTGTGTTGCTGATTGGTAATCATTAATTAGGCGTTGCAAAATATCGTCTAAAATATCGTAAGGTGGTAGGGAATCTTGATCAACTTGACCTGGTCTGAGTTCAGCACTGGGTGCTTTGGTAATAACGTTTTCTGGGATAATTTCAGTGGGGACGGCTTGCGAATGATTATTTAACCAATGACATATAGAATAAACGCGGGTTTTAGGAACATCAGCAATAACTGCTAATCCGCCATTCATATCACCGTAGAGAGTGCAGTAACCAACAGCCATTTCTGACTTGTTACCAGTAGACACAAGGAGATAGCCAAATTTGTTAGAAATTGCCATCAATAAATTTCCCCTAATTCGGGATTGAAGATTCTCCTCTGTTAGTCCAAACTCTGTTCCAGCAAACAACTCGCCTAAAGTTTTGTCATAGTCTTGCATCAACTCCCCTATCGGAATTGTGGTTGTTTTTATCCCAAGATTTTTCGCCAATGCTAAAGCATCGCTGATAGAATGAGCAGAACTATGGGGAGAAGGCATAAGAACACCGAGAACATTTTCTTTGCCTAGCGCTGCAGTGGCGATCGCCGCAACCAAAGAAGAATCCACACCACCACTTAAACCCAGCACCACTTTAGAAAATCCACACTTACGAGTATAGTCTCGTAACCCCAAAACCAAAGCGTGCCAAATTTCCTCATCTTCTGACTCATATCCTGGCGCAAGATAACCCATTTGCACATCCTGCTTGGCTTCATTAAACTCCACTATTTGCAGATCTGTCTCAAAAGCGTGAAGGCGACAAACAATCTCACCCTGACGATTTAAGGCAAAACTACTACCATCAAAAATTAAGTCGTCGTTTCCTCCTACTTGGTTTGCATAGATAATTGGTTGGTGAAACCTTATCGCGCCATGCTTTAGCATTTTTTCTCGAAAGCGTTGCTTACCAAAAGTGTAAGGAGAGGCTGACAAATTCACAGTTACATCTACACCGAGAATTGCTAAGTCAGCAATCGGATTGCTAGCGTAACTACGTTTACCCCAAAATTCTTCATCGTTCCACAAATCTTCACAAACGGTAACACCAATATTGAGATTATCTAGAGTGAAATAATTTGCTTGAAACCCAGGTTCAAAATAGCGATTTTCATCAAATACATCGTAGGTAGGCAAAAGCCGTTTATGAAAAAATCGCTGAACACTACCTTTTTCTAATAAGGCAATGCTATTAAATAATGGCTTACCACCATTAACATGTACTTTTAAATTCTCCTCAACTGTTCCTACTAAAACAGCTATATTTGGTGGCAAATCGCTTGCCAATTGCCGCAGTACAATGTCCATAGATTTAACAAACCCAGGATTTAGTAATAAATCCCGTGGTGGATAACCACACAAAGAAAGTTCTGGTGTTAATAACAAACGGGCACCTTTTGCTACTGCCTGATGTGCGGCATCTAGAATGTGTTTAGCGTTTTTAGGTAAATCACCTATGGTAGGATTTAGTTGAGCGATCGCAATCTTCATTTTCAGTTTCTAATTTTAAATTTTATAGACTTAATTAATTTGATTTTTACTAATTACTCAGTATAAATAATTCATCTCTGGTTCGTAGTTGCGCTAAAACGCAACTACGAACATAGCACCCTTGTTTCCTATCCCCTTAAATAAATACCAAAGGCTTATCTTTAAAAGGTGCAAAAGCCTCCGCATCAAATTTATATAAACTTGCTGGACGACCAGCACCCCGTGATACCTTAATACCAGTATCAGACAAAAAACCCAATTTCAACAGACGTGCCCGAAAATTAGAATAATCAGAGAAGTTTTCTCCTAAAACCGTTGTATACAGTTGATATAGATCGTTTAAAGTAAACGTTTCTGGTAACACGTCGAAAGCAACTGGACTATACTCCAACTTATTTCTTAACCGGCTATGTCCATAGGCAAGAATTTCATTATGGTCAAAAGCTAGTTGTGGAACTCGCTTTACTGGATACCAAGCTATTCCAGCAACTTTATCAGCAATCAATTCCGCTTCCTCGAAACGTACGAGGGCAAAGTAACTCACTGACAAATAGCGCACACCATAACTATCAGATGCTTCCCGTGGATCGCGTACTGGGCCACCAAAAGTATACAATTGCTCCAGATAGAGATTCTTAACGCGAATTTTCTCAGCTAAGATACGATACGCGGCATCTTCTAAGGATTCGCCTTGACGTACCAAAGTACCAGGAAGACTCCAATAATTTAAAAATGGCTCCTGCTGTCGCATAACTAATAGAACTAGCAGCCGATTTTGAGTAGTATCCACAGAAAAAATTACATTATCAACACCGACCTTAAAATCAGCTAAAGGTTGTTGATTTAGAAGATCTGTAATCTTTCTTTGGTTACGTCCTACCATAGAACTTTTTGTTCAAAGCCTTGCTTACTTTTACTATGCTGCTTAGTCTTGATGAAAGTTGCTTGTACATGTTATTTATACAAGTGCTGCCTGTGAATATACGCAAAAACAGGAGGCGCTAGGGCTTTGCGATCGCCATTGTTACGATACTCTGTAGAAGATACTTCTGGCCCTGTGAAGTTGGCGATCTCAATCTTTGCTCCTAACATGCGTACTTTTTCTAAACTCAACTCATCTATTGCATATCCTGGTCGCGGTATCACGAGTAATTGTACTTGTTGTAATAAATCTTCAAAACGATACCAACGCGGTAACTGAGTTAGCAAATCTGAACCGATTACCAACGTTAACTCAGCGTCGTTACCCCAACGTAATTTCGCCTTCTCCACCGTCTCCAGTGTTCGTAAACTACTCAAGTCTTGCTCTAACCGAACATTCTGCCATGATGGATTTTTATTCGCAATCAATAATTGTAGCATTGCCACCCGATGTTCTAAAGGTGTTTGATGGGATTTAAATGGATTATCCGCAGCCCAAACAGCGACCCTATCGTAACATTCAGATAACCAATTAATAACAGCCTGATGTCCTGCAGTTGGCGGATCAGCGCTTGTACCAAACAAAGCAACTCTCATAATAGCCTAGTTGTTAGTAGTAGGTTGTTTTTGTTCTTCAGCGTGGAGTTCGTTTCTTTGTTGTGTCTTTTGAGTCAATTCCTTCAACTCATCTGAAATTTCAACTTTTACGGACACAGGATTATTCAGTTGTCTTACTTGAGAAGGCAAACTTGCTACTGTTGCAGTAGTACGTTCGCGAATTTGTGCTAAAGTCTCTGGTGGCTTTACTCGTTTACCTTCTTTCATGAACAGTTGCAATAAAGGTTGTTCCCCAATAAAACTCTCTGTTGCTAATCCCAATCTGTCTTTCTTTAACATACCTCCTTCAAAAGAGCGGAAAATTTGCTTGCCTCCTGGATAAGTCACTTTCCCAGTTGATTGTTTCATCACTGGAACGCCATCAATCTCCACAAGTTTATAGACTCCGTTAACAGGCGAACCTGTAACGAGTTTCGTTCCGCAAGCATAACCATCAATTTCAGCACCGGCGGCTTTTAACCTTGCAATTTCCCACTCATCAAGATCGCCACTAGCGAAAATTGACACACCAGGAAGAAGCGATCGCACTTGTTTTGACAAAGAAACCAAATCACCAGAGTCTATTCTTACCCCAGCTAATTCTATTTCCCCGGAATTTACTTTTTCAGCCAACCGCTTAGCAGCGGCGACGGTATCGTAAGTATCAATCAACAATGATGCATTGGGAAAATAGCGATGAAAAGCTGTAAAAGCTTTGTCTTCACTTCCCTCCATCGCTGCCCAAGCCATCACCAAAGCGTGAGCCATTGTACCACTAGGTTTTTCCCCGAGTTGTAGCGCAGCCAACACATTTGATGTAGCATCTAAACCTCCTGCCAAAGCTGCTCTAGCTGCCCACAAAGAAGCTTGAGGACTAAATGCTCGTCTTGTTCCAAATTCGAGTACAGTTGCTTGTGAACCTGCTACATCACGAAGACGAGCAGCCCGCGTCGCAATCAAAGTCTGGTAATTGAGAGTATTCAGCAGATACGTCTCTACTAACTGAGCTTGCCAAAACGGTGCTTCCACCCGCAATAAAGGTTCAGAAGCAAATATTGCTGTCCCTTCTGGTACAGCCCAAACATCACCTGTAAAACTTCCCTCAGCTAGCACCGACCAAAATCGATCGGTCGCCTGCGCAAAAATACCCGTTGCTTGTAAAGCCTCTATTTGGGCTTGACTAAAACGGAATCTTTCTAAGTATTCTAACGCTTGCGCCAACCCCATAGCAATCAAGTAGCCAAAACCTTCTGGCAAATGCCTTGCGAACAACTCAAAGCTTGCTTGTTTTGTTTCGACTCCTTCACCCACGTAACAAGCCGCCATGGTTAGCTCATAAAGATCAGTTAGCAAGCTGTAATCAACAGCAGACAACGTCAGTTCCTCATTCTTAAAGCTTGCTGGGTGCTGATTGTTCGTATATCTAAAGTCTAGGCTAGGGAAAGTTGTCATCGCAGAGCGCCCTACAGAAATATTTATTTCTTTATGGTACTTATCACCATAATTAATGTCAACAGCCAGATGATATAGCGATCGTATAGATTGTATGAAGAATAGCTGATTTTATAGACTCGCTACAACCCCTATTTCTACAGTGTTTACTCTACAAGGGTTTTCCCCAATCCTCCAGGCTAGCTAGATTGCCAGAGAAAATCAGTTCAAGCAGTCTATTTACAGATAGCTTAATACTATATTTATCTAATACTTAATATTTTTAAATGGTTATTATGCATAATATCTAGTAAATAAAAGAGACTAGGAGAGCAAACGAAGTACATTTCCCCATGCCCCATGCCCCATGCCCCATTACAATCAGCATTAAAAAAGAAAGTTTGGCTTTATTCCAAGTCAAAGTATTGCAAATATGTATCAACGATTATTGCAGACAATGTAAATATATTTCAAACCTGAATATATTGGCGATGGCAAGACTAGAGTAGATACACGACTACAAAAAACCAGAAATTGGAGTTTGAGATTATGGCTATCAGCAGAATGCTTGCCAGGATGACCCAGTATATTTCTGAAGCGGTGATGCGGATTTTTGGTCCTAATGATGATGCTTATCCGAATATTGGTGTTCAACCCTTTACGGGTGAGCCTTACAGAGGAAGAACAGCAGACTCTTGGTAACATTAATTATCTTTCATAACATCAAAGTCGGTGGAGTCGAACAACCCAAATCCACCGCTTTTTATTTTTCTTGGGTTGTCAGCGAGGAAGTGATTACCAGGAACTCTCTTCAAGCGGCGCTTCATGATATCCCTTTTGTAGGGCTGTACCTTCCCCTGATCTAACATCAGCCTATTTATTGGTTTCACTGCGTAATTCCTATTTTATCCGACGTCTCGCAAGAGACATCTAATTTATTGCTTAGAGGAAAAGAAATTAGGAGTGTGAAACAATGTTTTGGAAATTGTTGATTAGTCTTTTAATATTGCCGAGTTTCTTGGGCTTTGATATAGTAGAAGCATCCATCAAACATGAGATTAATTTGCCAAAGTCAGAGGAAGTCCCAGAATTAAGCCAACAGACGCTGGCAAGTCACAATATAGTTAATTCCTCAACGTTTTCGCTCAAAGAAGATTCATTAATTGACACAAATCAAAAAGCTGATATAGGGGAAGTTAAACAAATAAACTACGAATACCCCTACAAAATAGCTCATGAATATTATTCCCGTCGTAGTCGGTGCAATCACAGTTACAGGAGGTATCACCGTCAAAGCAATTACTACCCTGACTACATTGATTACCGACGGTCTTACAATCGTGAGTACTACTATCCAGGATACTACCACCGTCGGTACTACAATAGTGGGTATTATCGTCCCACGTATTATCACAACAACGGGTATAACCATCACCAGTATTACCGTCCCAGATACCACAACAATGGGTATTACTACAACGGCTACTAACTGAGTATATATATAGATCGATTTCTAGGGGCTTAGGGTACGGTGTACCCTAAGCCCTGCGACAACGCTGCCCGTAGCTTGCTTTCCGGTAGAGCTCTGCGGGCATAGCTGTGTGTCGGGCAGGCTCGCGAGCGAGGAACTTCTAAGACAGTAGCGAGAACGGAGAGGAGTACACTTGCTTAGCGATAAGTTTTCTGTATTTTTTCTTATAATTTTTCTCTGAAAGTGGGAATCCTAAGTAAGTAGTCAATCTGTTTATGTATTTATGATGTCCTAAATAGAGAAATAAATGAGCTTACTCAAAGCTCACCCAATTTATGGTTCGAATACGATTAGTATATCAGCATTAATTAATAATGAGAGGGGTTTTTGTATGGAACAAAATAATTCTTCGCAAAAAGAATTATATCAAAATAACTATTTAGAGGGAAAAGAGACGATTTTAGTTATAGATGACAATCAATTTAACCTAGATTTTTTATTTTTTATACTAGAAACCTCTAATTATCAAGTTTTACTGGAAAAAGATAGTACTCAGGGAATTGAACGAGTTAAAAACGAAAAAGTTGATTTAATATTATTAGATGTTATTATGCCTCGAATCGATGGATTTGAGGTTTGCGAAATATTAAAATCTGATCCAGCAACACAAGATATTCCTATTATTTTCATGACTGCTCTTACAGACCAAGGACAAAAAGTTAAAGGACTTCGTCTAGGAGCAGTAGATTACATTACAAAGCCATTCCAACAAGAGGAGATATTAGCTAGGATTCAAGTACATATAAAAATGCGACGCTTAAATCTAGAGTTAGATCAACAAAAACAACAACTAGAACAACGAGTACAAGAACGAACTGCCGAATTATACCAAGCTCTTGAAGAACTAAAAAAAACTCAATTACAATTAATACAAAGTGAAAAAATATCTTCGTTAGGGCAGCTTGTTACTGGAGTTGCCCACGAAGTTAACAATCCCCTTGGTTTTATTTCTAGTAATTTGCATTATGCTCATCGGTATATTCAAGATCTGAGTAATTTGGTAAAACTGTATCAAAAACAATTTCCTGAGCCAGGGGATGACATTAACAAAGAAATTGAGACAATTGATCTAGAACATGTATTACAAGATTTGCCAAAACTGATTTCCTCAATGAAAATTGGCACTGATCGTATTCAAGGAATCATGCAGTCTTTACGAAAATTTTCGCGGGCAGATGGAGATAACAAAAAAGCTATTGACATTCATCATGGATTAGAAACGACCTTAATGATTTTGCAGCATCGCCTTAATGCTCAACGTCAGCGCCCGGCTATTAAAGTAGTCAAAGACTATGGGAATTTACCCTTAGTTAAATGCTACCCTGGACAACTCAATCAAGTGTTTATGAATTTGCTTGGAAACGCTATTGATGGTTTGGAAGAATCATTTATAGAGAATAAAGAACACATAAAAAGTTTACAAATTACCATATCTACTACAGTAGACAACGAGAAAGTAACAATTCGGATTCGAGATAATGGAATAGGAATACCAGAATCACAACAAAGTCACATATTTGAACCTTTTTTTACAAATAAGTCAGACAGTAAAGGAACTGGATTAGGGCTGTCTATTAGCTACCAAATTATTACGCAAAATCATGGTGGAAATTTGCAGTGTCTTTCATCTCTAGGACAAGGTACAGAATTTGTAATTCAAATTCCAATAAATACTGTTGGATAACTGATATTTCCTTGAATATTCAAATATTTTAAGATGAAAAATACGAATTATTAGCTCAAAAATAAATCCAAAATATATCCATAAATATACGAGGAAGCATAGAGTGTTTTCCCCAATTTTTCAACAATTTATTTTAAATAAAATTGGGAAAAAGTTGCTATAAATGATTTTATTGCTTAAAATAAAATTATACCAATTCAAAAAATGTTTGCGACAGATACCCCACCCGCCCTACCCTTAGCAAGGGGAGAGTTAGCCAGGGGTCTGTTCCATGTGTTGCATTCTTTTTTCAAATTTGTATTACCTTTTTAAAAATCATTAAACAAAGAATTATGTCTGGTGACAATATTGAAATTATTTTTAGCTTTGATACAACTGGAAGTATGTATCCTTGCTTGACCCAGGTACGCCGTAAAATCAAGGAAACTGTTAATCGGCTAATGAATGAAATCCCAAATATAAGCATTGGAATTATTGCTCATGGGGATTATTGTGATCAACACTCAACATATGTCACTAAACATTTCGACTTATCTAGAGATGTTGAATCTATTTGCAATTTTGTACAGAATGTAGAGCCAACTGGTGGAGGACATGCCCCAGAATGTTATGAATTAGTCTTACATGAGGCACAATCTCTATCTTGGTCAAATACATCTACTAAATCACTGGTTTTGATCGGTGATGATATTCCTCATCCGCCAGCACATAATCCCCAACAACTAAATTGGCGACAAGAAGCCGATCAATTGATTGACTCCCCTATGCCCATTGCCCCATGCCCTATGCCCAAAAAATTATTAACCTAGATCTGTTATTGGATGGAGAAGTATATGGTGGAATTAATGAACCCGGAAGTTAAAGAGCGTATTCAGGAGCTGCGGCAAGTACTACAAAAGGCAAGCTATGCTTACTATGTCCTCGATTCGCCTATTATGGAGGATGCTGTTTATGATCAGTTGTATCGAGAACTGCAACAGTTAGAAATTCAGTACCCTGAGTTTGTGACGCCAGATAGCCCTACTCAGCGAGTGGGTGAAAAACCTGCAACGCAGTTTACTTCAGTGCGTCATAACATTTCACTGTATAGTTTAGAAAATGCATTTAATATTGGCGAATTAAAGGCATGGGAGCAGCGTTGGCGTCGAAATTTAGAGACGGGGGCTGTAGAGTACGTTTCTGAACTGAAGATTGATGGTTCTGCTTTAGCCTTAACGTATGAAAATGGCATTCTCAAACGAGGTGCCACTAGGGGTGATGGCGTTATGGGTGAAGATATCACTCAGAATGTACGCACAATTCGCTCAATTCCTTTACGTTTAAATTTAGAAGCTATAGAAACTTTGCATGGAATGCCTCTACCAGAGCGAATAGAGGTTCGTGGTGAAGCATTTTTGCCTTTGGAAGTGTTTACACAAATTAATCAAGAACGGCAAAAAGCAGGTGAAGGGTTATTTGCTAATCCTCGAAATGCCGCAGCCGGTACACTACGACAATTAGACTCTCGGATTGTGGCAAGACGTCGGTTAGATTTCTTTGCTTACACACTGCATATTCCTGGTAGAGATGATACGAGTTTTGCTAATACTCAATGGGAAGCGTTGGAATTGTTGCAAAAAATGGGGTTCCGCGTCAATCCTAATCACAAGTTATGTCGTTCTTTGGACGAGGTTGCAGAATATTATGAACACTGGGATACAAAACGGCTGAATTTGCCGTACATGACTGATGGGGTGGTTGTAAAGCTCAATTCTTTTAAGGTGCAAGAACAATTGGGATTTACTCAGAAGTTTCCTCGTTGGGCGATCGCGCTTAAGTATGCAGCCGAACAAGCGCCTACCCGTGTTGAAAATATTGCCGTAAATGTCGGCAGAACCGGGGCTCTCACTCCTTTAGCACAAATGCGTCCAATCTTACTTGCTGGGACAACTGTTTCCCGTGCCACACTACACAATAGCGATCGCATCGCTCAATTAGATATCCGAATTGGTGATACAGTCATTGTTCATAAAGCTGGTGAAATTATACCGGAAGTAGTGCGCGTCCTCAAAGAACTTCGTCCTGCTGACGCTAAACCTTTTGTTATGCCTACACATTGTCCTGTTTGTGGGCAGCCGGTAGTGCGCCAGATGGGTGAAGCGGTAACTCGCTGTGTTAATACTTCCTGTCCAGCTATCCTAAAAGGGGCTATTGAACATTGGGTGAGTCGTGATGCTTTGGATATTAGAGGAGTGGGAGAAAAGCTAGTACACCAACTTGTCGATAGAGAAGTCGTGCATTCCGTTGCTGATTTATATCACTTGACAGAAGATAAATTATGTGGATTAGAACGACTAGGTAAAAAATCAGCCCAAAAATTACTGGAGGCGATCGCCCAATCAAAAAATCAACCTTGGTCACGTGTATTGTATGGTTTAGGTATTCGTCATGTTGGTAGCGTCAATGCTCAATCGTTAACTCAAAAGTTTCCCACTGTGCTACAGCTAGCAGAAGCATCTTTGGCAAATATTGAATCGGTTTACGGTATAGGGGCGGAGATAGCCCAGTCTGTCTACCAATGGTTCCGTATTGATGCTAATAAAACTTTGATTTCTCGCTTGCAAGAGGCTGGTTTACAATTTTCTGCAAAAGACGAAGCACCTACACTAGCCAACACTAATCAAAAGTTAGCGGGTAAAACTTTTGTGGTTACTGGTACGTTACCCACCTTGAAAAGAGACGAGGCAAAAGCTCTAATTCAATCATCAGGTGGAAAGGTTACAGATTCTGTTAGTAAAAAAACAGATTATTTAGTAGTTGGAGAAGATGCAGGTTCTAAATTAGCAAAGGCGCAAGAGTTGGGTATTACTCAGTTAACTGAGGCGCAGTTATTGGAGATTTTAGGTTAATAGCATGTTGCTTACACCATGGGTAAAGGGCAATAGGCAATTGGTGAACTACAGTAATTTTCACCCAAATAAACCACATGGCTTGTAAGGGCGCAATGCCTTGCGCCCCTACGAGTGTGGTCTAATAGTTCTAATTTCCCGTGCCCCATGCCCTATGCCCTATGCCCCTCTCACGCTATATGCATCTTCAAAACACTCTTAGGTGCTTTGCGGACTCTGGCTAGGATTGTTTCTTTGCCTAAGCGTTGACAAGCTTCATAGCGGTGACATCCAGAAAAACCGTAATATTGTCCATCTACTTCCAAGACATCTATTGGTTCTTGTTGTCCAATCTCAGCGATTGACTCCATTAAGGCTTGTACCTTTTGGGGATCGTTCTGACGGGGTAAAGGACGCTTAATTGCATTTAATGGAATTTCTTTAACCTTATTCATATGTTTGTTGTACTTTGTAACCCTCTGTCTAAATCATAGTCGTTATGAGTTTATTATGCAATAAGCTGGGATGAGAGTAACAAAACAGCAGAAACATTTACAATCCCGTAGTCGTCGTTGAGGATAGTCGCTAAACTCCAAAAAGCACTCCTCATAATTTTTATGAAAATCTCATTAGGGCGTTTTGCGTACACCTTGCTGACAACATTTTGTTTATTAGGGTTGACTGGTGCATCAGATCCGGCGAGTCAAACAAAAGATGTGAATCTGAAAATTGGGATTGTGCAGCGATTTGGAGAAAAGCCAAAAGCACAGATACAACTCGAACCAACGGTAGGCGATCGCCTAAAATTGAAATTCAAAGCTGGAAATCGAGAGGAAACACTAGTAACTGCCAGCCCAGTTAAACTAGAAACAGTCATGCAAGCTTTACCACAACCAGTCCTTGAAGAGAGGGTGGTTTTAGGAATTTACCGTACCTTTGAAACGGCTGAAGACAGTGCTGAAAATTGGAGAGAGCAAGGAATTGACGTAGAAATAGCACAGCCAGATCGTTGGCAAGTTTGGGCAAAACGGGAAGTTTACAACACCCCTTTATTAAGACGTTGGCTATTGCAAAGTGTGCAAGCTAAGGGAAACAACACAGCCTACCTTGATACTAAAATGTTGGGACAAGTACCAAGAGTCACTTGGGTAGTGAACGGGAACCGCTACAGTCGCAATCATTTAGAAATTAGCAGTGGCAAAAATTTAATCCGGGTGAATACCACTCAAAAACAAGAGCTTGCGCGTCTTTACCCTGGTAGCATGAAATTACAGCCAAATGCTTATGGTACATATACTTTGGTAAATGAAGTTCCTCTAGAAACTTATTTGCGAGGAGTTGTACCCAATGAAATTGGCACTTCAGCACCACTACCAGCATTAGAAGCACAAGCAATAATTGCCAGAACGTATGTCTTGCGTAATTTGCGTAGATTTGCTGTAGATAACTACCAGTTATGCGCCGATCCTCATTGCCAAGTTTACTATGGGTTAAACGGAGCATCTAGTAATACAGATAGAGCGATCGCAACAACACAGGGTAAGGTACTAACGTATCAAAACGAACTAGTTGACGCACTCTATTCTTCTACCACTGGTGGTGTTACTGCTTCCTTTAGTGATGTTTGGAATGGTAAAGACCGTCCTTACCTACAACCTATCATTGATACTCCAAGTAGTATTTGGAACTTGTCTGGGAAGAGTTTAGCAGATGAAAATAACTTCGAGCAATTTATCAGTCTACGGCAAGGGTTTAATGAGAGTGGTAACAATAGCGAAGCGCTCCATCTATTCCGCTGGCGCAAGGAAAGCAGTCTAGAAGATATCACTAAAGGATTGCAGAAATTTCTTAAGGTGAAAAACAGCCCTTATGCAAAGTTAAAAACGATTGAACAAATGGACGTAGTAGAGCGAAGCAAAAGCGGACGGATTCTCAAACTTAACGTCAAAACAGACATTGGCACGGTTACGCTCCACAAAGATGAGGTACGTAGTGCGTTTGCTGCTCCCATAAGTACACTGTTTTACCTAGAACCCTTAAATAAAGGAGAATCAAAACTTTGGGGATACGCCTTTATCGGTGGTGGTTTAGGACATGGAGTTGGTTTGAGTCAAACAGGTGCTCAAAATTTAGCCAAGCTTGGTTGGTCTAGTCCAAAAATTCTTCAATTCTATTATCCTGGCACTCAGATACAATTGCTCAGCAATAAGGTTAAGGGATAGGGTATGGGGCATGCATGGGGCATGCATGGGGCATGGGGCATGGGGCATAGGGCATAGGGCATAGGGCATGGGGAGCAGGGAGATAGAGGGCGAAATGACAATATTGTTAGTCTTCGAGGTTTCTATCATTAACAATGATATATTTACCAGTCCGCAATGCCCAATGCCCCGTGCCCAATGCCCCATGCCCTATCCCCACGACTCATAAAGTATATGCCACACTAGTAGTATGTCATGCCAATAGAACAGGAACACACACTTTTGTGTGTTCCCGTTTGGTGATGACTGATATAGATAGACTATTTGCCAAAGTAGACTTAACAAGCAGACACAGCAGAGAAAAAAATTTCTTTATGTGTGCTGCTTATTTTTTTGCTCTTGCACAAGATTAAGTGTTTGAGATACCTACTTTTAGTAAAGTTCTTCTTCTTTGTGGGTTTCGATAGTACAGTCAGAGACTGGATAGGCGACGCAGGTCAATACATACCCAGCTTCAATTTGGTCGTCATCTAAGAATGACTGATCAGATTGATCCACAGTACCCGCTACAATTTTACCAGCACAGGTAGAACAAGCACCAGCGCGACAAGAGTAGGGCAAATCTAGTCCAGCTTCTTCGGCAGCGTCTAGAATATAAGTATCATCGTCCACATCAATCGTCTGGTCTAAACCTTCAGATTCGTTTTTGAGTCTCACTTTAAAAGTTGCCATTCAGTAATCCTCTCTTTTGCTAACGGCAGTATAAGTTATCCTGAAGCAAACGCTAGGGCTCATAAAATATGGTGAGCCGGTTGCTCAAATTTACTTCACTTCTGATACTACGAGAAAAATTAAAAGATGTAACTGAAAATTGACCACGATTAGTAATGAAATTTAGTTGCTCATTACTGATAAGTATTACTTATATAAATAGAAATTACCCGTAGCTAGGTTATTAAATAAATTTATATTTATAAAAAAATATAAAGGTAAGTAACTATAATGTATAGTAAAATTGCTGATGTAAGATGTCCGGTAAGAGTGGGTTTAGCTGGAACTGGCTACGTAGCAAAGCTAAGAACTGAATTCTTGCTTCAAGATGAACGCTCGCATCTAGTAGCGGTTGTGGGCAATACACAAGAAAAGACACAAATCTTTGCAAACAACTACCAGATTGAAGCGATCAGTTCTTGGCAAGATCTGGTAGAGCGAGAAGATATCGATCTGGTTGTGATTTGCAATGTTAATCGGGATCATGGTGCGATCGCTTCATCGGCACTTTCTAAGGGCAAACATGTTATTGTAGAATACCCAATTTGTTTAGACCCACAAGAAGCAGAAGAACTAATTGCGCTGTCAAAAGCAAACAACAAACTTCTCCATGTGGAACACATTGAACTATTGGGCGGGATGCATCAAGCATTAAAGCAGCACTTACCAGAAGTTGGTGAAATATTCTATGTTCGCTACAGTACTATCAATCCCCAGCATCCTGCTCCTCGTAAATGGACTTATAACCATGAGCTTTTTGGGTTTCCCTTGGTTGGAGCACTCTCAAGATTGCATCGTCTTGTAGATTTGTTTGGTAAAGTCTCAACGGTTAACTGCCATAACCGATTTTGGCAAACAGAAGCAGAATATTACCAAGCTTGTCTTTGTACAGCCCAACTTAACTTAAAAAGCGGATTGCTAGCACAAGTGATTTATGGTAAGGGTGAAACCTTATGGCAGGCAGAACGAAAGTTTGAAGTTCATGGCGAACATGGAGCATTAATTTTTGATGGTGAGCAAGGATTTATAGTACAAGGTGAACAGAAGGTACCAATAGAGGTTGGTACTCGTCGCGGCTTATTTGCCAAAGATACAAGTCTAGTTTTAGACCATCTCATTAATGGCACTCCCTTATATATCACCCCAGAAGAAAGCTTGTACACTCTTAAAGTTGCAGATGCGGCAAGGCGTTCTGCTAACACCGGAGAAACTACAATTGTATCAGAGACATTAGATGAAGCTGCATGAAAACCGAAACAATTGTTATTTTATCCAACAGAGAAATAGACAAAATGCGAAAGGCTGGACAGTTAGCAGCCCAACTTTTAAATCATCTTGAACCAATGGTAAAACCAGGGATTAGCACCCTTGAAATAAATGATGAAGCAGAACGATGGACTCAGGCTCATGGAGCAAAAAGCGCACCTTTGAATTATAAAGGCTACCCAAAGTCTATCTGTACTAGTGTGAATGAGGTTATCTGCCACGGCATTCCGAGCGCGAAGCAAATCCTCAAGGAAGGAGATATAATTAACATTGACGTAACGCCTATTGTTGATGGCTATCACGGTGATACATCTAAAACTTTTTTTGTGGGTACACCATCCCCAAAGGCAAAAAAGTTAGTTGAGGTGACACAGGAGTGCCTAATGAGAGGTATTGCTGAAGTCAAACCCGATGCACGTATTGGAGACATTGGTGCAGCGATTCAAGAGTACGCTGAGGGAGAGGGCTTTTCTGTAGTGCGCGATTTTGTCGGACACGGTGTTAGCAATATTTTTCACACTGCACCAGAAATTCCTCACTTTGGTACACGTGGTAAAGGAAAGCGTCTCAGACCTGGTATGGTTTTTACTATCGAGCCAATGATTAACGAGGGAACTTGGGAAGTTGAGGTTCAAAGTGATAAATGGACTGCTTTGACACGCGATCGCAAGCTATCTGCCCAATTTGAACACACTGTAGTTGTGACAGAAGATGGTGTGGAAATCCTCACTTTGCCTTAATTGGGCATGGGGCATGGGGCAATGGGCATAGGGCAATGGGCAATGGGCAATGGACAATAGGCAATAGGCAATGGGTAATGGGAATAAAAAAAGAAGAAATACTATACAGTATTCACTTCCTTGCCGAAAACAAATTTACCAATATAATCTTTACTCACATGCCCCATGCCCTATACCCCATGCCCTATACCCCATGCCCCATGCCCCATGCCCCATTATGAAACGTTATTTTTCGCATGGTTTATATAAAGCGCGTAGAATTGACCAACTTCAAATCATTCGGGGGGACAACTCAAGTACCCCTGCTATCAGGGTTTACGGTCATTTCTGGACCAAATGGTTCCGGTAAATCAAATATCTTAGACTCTCTACTGTTTTGCCTTGGGCTCTCCAGTTCTAAGGGAATGCGAGCTGATCGCTTACCTGACTTAGTCAATAATACTCAGACGAGCAAATCGCGATCCACTGTTGAAGCTAGTGTCACAGTAACGTTTGATTTATCAGATTTTATAACAGATAAGCTCACAGATGATCAGCTGACTGAAGGAACAGAAGACACAGAAACAGAAACAGACGAAGCATCTGCTACAAAATCCGTTTCTAAAGCTACTGAATGGAGTGTTACCCGCAAGCTACGAGTCACCCAGCAAGGAACTTACACGTCAAATTATTATATTAACGGTGTTTCCTCTACCCTCACGGAATTACACGAACAACTAGAGAGATTGCGAGTGTATCCTGAAGGATACAATGTCGTGCTTCAAGGGGATGTGACTAGTATTATTTCAATGAACTCTCGTGAGAGGCGAGAAATCATTGATGAATTGGCTGGGGTGGCGGCATTTGATCGTAAGATTTCTCAAGCTAAGGGAACTTTAGACGAAGTTAAGGAGAAAGAAGATAGCTGCCGTATTGTCGAAACCGAATTAACTGCGCAGCGCGATCGCCTGGCGCAAGATCGTGCTAAAGCGGAAAAATACCAAAAACTCAAGACTGAATTTCTACAAAAACAATCTTGGGAAGCGGTTTTAGCATGGCGTTCTCTTCAGGAACAGCAAGAAAATTTAGTGGCGCAAATTCAAAGTGGCGATCGCACTACTGGTGAATTGACAAATGAGCTCACTACCCTTAACACCCAAATCAACAGCAAAACAGCTGAATTAGAAGAACTCAATGCTCAAGTCAAAGCATTAGGTGAAGAAAAACTTTTAGCAGTACAATCAACTCTTGCTACTCAAGAAGCAGAACGTAAACAAGTTCAGCGTTCAATAACAGAAGTACAAACAGCTAGCCAACAGACATCACAGCGTCTTGCAGGGCAAAAGCAAGATATTCAACAACATCAACATTCTCTACAGCAAGTAGCACAACAAGAAGTTGAACAAACTCAGTTAATCGCGGCGGCTCAGGAGCAACGAGATCAAGCTCAACAAGCTTTAGAAAATTCTCGCTTGTCTGCTGCGGAAATTGCATCAGCCTCGGAAGCTTGGGTACAGCAACAAACTGCTCTCAACCGTCAAATTGAAAACTTGCTACAAACAGTTGAACCTCAACGTACAGAGCAAGCACAAATTAGGGAGCGGAATAACCAGCTAAACGAGCTAATTCAACAGCAAACCCAAAGCATTCAAATTTTAGAACCTCAATTGGCACAAAGACAGGCTGAGTATACTCATCTTGAAACTGAGTTTAACACGTCTGCTGAACCGATTGAAAAATTAGCCCAGACTTTATCGGCTACAGAGCAAGAATTACAAATTCAGCAGGACACTCAAAAGCGCTTATATCAAGAGCAACGAGAAAAACAACGTTCGTTGGATAAACTAGAAGCGCAACTTGCAGCACAGCAAGAAGTACAAGGAACCCAAGCTAGTAAGGTTATTTTACAATCAGGAACGCCTGGTATTTGTGGTTTGGTTGTTCAGCTAGGACGTGTAGAACCTAGGTATCAGTTAGCTTTGGAAATTGCTGCTGGTGGACGTTTGGGGCATATTGTTGTGGAAGATGATAGCATCGCCGCAGCTTTGATTGAATTACTTAAACAAAAACGGGCTGGGCGCGCGACTTTTTTACCGCTAAATAAAATTCAGGTTCCAAAATTTACCCAAGATGCAACGTTGCGGCTGGCTAGCGGTTTTGTTGGTTATGCTGTGAACTTAATTGAGTGCGATCGCCGCTATCGGGATGTATTTTCCTACGTTTTTGGTAGCACGGTTGTGTTTGAAAATATTAATCAAGCACGTAAGCAGTTAGGGCTATATCGTATTGTTACTTTAGAAGGAGAATTGTTAGAAACCAGCGGCGCAATGACTGGTGGTAGCATCACCCAGCGTTCAGGGCTGCGGTTTGGCGCAGTGGAAGCGGCAGAATCGGAAGAAGTCGCCAGTTTAAAACGTCGCTTAGGGGATATTGACAGGATTTTAGACCGTTGTAACGAAGCGATTAGTTCTCTTTCTCAAAGAACTAAATTATTGTCACAAGAATTAACACTTTTGAGACAGACGCGACGAGAACAGCAGCTAAAGTTGGAACAATTGCAAAAAGAAATTAAAAGTTCAACGGCGCAGTTGGAAGGAACGCGATCGCAGCTTACCCAAAACACCGAAAGATTAGCCGTTGTTCAATCCCGTTTGGAGGTTTTAGATCGGGAATTACCAGATCAAGAACACGAACTGCAACAATTGCGACAAGCTTTAGCAGAGTTAGAACAGTCTCAAACCCCCCAAGAATGGCAACAAATTCAAGCAACCATTAAGATTCAAGAGCAACAATTGCAACAAAGAGAGACAGAATTCAGAAATGCCGAGCAAAAATTAAAAGATTTAGAAAATCAACAGCAACGATTGGAAGAAAAAATTACCGAATGTGAGCAACGCGTCCAAGAATACGAGAAGGAACAAATAAACCAGCAAAATCAGTTAACCACACTTAACACCAATCTAGAATCATTAAATAACCAAATTGCAGAAACTCGGCTTGCTTCGAGCCAGATGGAAGCTTCTTTGGGAGAAGAAAAGCAAAAACGGGATGCGACAGAACAAGAATTGCGCTCAGATTTGTCGCGTCAACAACACCTAGAGTGGGAACAACAAAAACTGCAAGAGACTCAAACAAAACGCCGTGAAGAACTAGTTTCTTTACAAACACAGTTACAAAATGTTACGGCGGAATTGCCTAATCCTTTGCCAGAAGTACCTATGAAGGTAGACTTAGAAGAACTGCAAAAAGAATTGCGATCGCTCTCAAAACGCCTACAAGCAATGGAACCAGTTAATATGCTGGCTTTAGAACAATATGAGCGTACTCAAAACCGCCTTGAGCAACTCAGCGAAAAATTAACGACTTTAGAAGCAGAACGTACCGAACTGCTGTTAAGGATTGAGAATTTCACCACTTTGCGACAACGCGCTTTTAAAGAGGCATTTGACGCCGTGAATGAAAACTTTCAATCTATTTTCGCCACCCTTTCTGAAGGTGATGGTTATTTACAGCTAGACAATCCGGAAGATCCTTTTAACAGTGGGTTAAATTTAGTTGCACATCCTAAAGGCAAACCAGTACAGCGCTTGGCGTCTATGTCTGGAGGCGAAAAATCTATGACAGCTTTAAGCTTTATTTTTGCCTTGCAACGCTACCGTCCATCACCATTTTATGCCTTTGACGAGGTAGATATGTTTTTAGATGGGGCAAATGTGGAACGATTAGCTAAAATGATCAAACAACAGGCGAAACAAGCACAATTTATAGTTGTAAGTTTGCGACGCCCGATGATTGAATCAGCCGAACGCACAATCGGCGTGACTCAGGCAAGAGGTGCTTACACTCAGGTGTTAGGAATGAAGTTAAAATCGGACCATACATCTGCTTGAGTTTTTGTTAATAATAGTGTATAGATTAACCGGATAAGAGATCAGGACTCAATATAGAATGACCTCTGAACAAATTATTAGACGTTCCGATATTTTAAATACCCAGGTCATCACCCGTGATAACGGCAAACGCCTTGGAGTCGTAAGCCAGGTGTGGATTGACATTGACCAAAGAGAGGTAGTAGCCCTTAGTTTACGAGACAGCCTGATTTCTATTTCTGGTGTGCCTCGCTACATGTACCTTAACAGCATTAACCAGATTGGGGATGTGGTTCTGGTTGATGATGAAGATGTGATTTCAGACGTTGATGTTGAAACCTACAGTAACCTTATAAACTGGGAGGTTATTACAGAAACCGGTGAAATGTTAGGCAAAGTACGGGGCTTCAAATTCAATGCCGAAACAGGTAAGATGCATTCTATCGTGATTGCTTCTTTCGGGCTCCCCCAAATTCCCGACCAATTTCTCAGCACCTACGAGTTAGGGGTAGAAGAAATTGTGAGCACTGGTCCAAATAGATTGATAGTATTTGAAGGAGCCGAAGAACGAGCGAACCAATTGACAGTTGGTTTACTAGAGCGCTTAGGGATTGGTAAAGCGCCTTGGGAGCGTGATGATGAGGAATACGGTAGCGGTTATGCTACTCGTACTACTCCAGTATCAAATCAGCTGCCCGCCGGGGTACCATTAGAGCAACCAAAACCAAGAACTATTCGCACACCAGAACCCGTAGCACGAGAAGAGTGGGATGAAGACTACATAGAAGAACGTCCCCGTCGTCAAGTGATGCAAGCGCGACAGTATGAGCCTGCTGACTATGAAGAAGACGAAGAACAAGATAACTGGAGTGAGGCTACAGGTAAAGACAAGTATCAACAACAACCAAAGTACGAACCCCAGCCTTACAATAAGCCGTACGCTGAAGAGTACACCGATTATGACGACGATCTAGAGCGCGATGCTTGGGATGATGATGAGCAACCAAAGCCAGTCAATATTCCTAAGAAAGTAAAAGAGAAACAGCCAGAATACGAAGAGGAAGGCGGATATTAAAATGCTCCTCATCCCCAGCCCTTCTCCCAATAGGGAGAACGGAGCTAAATTCTTTCTCCTCTCCCTGTTGGGAGAGGCTTAGGGTGAGGGATAAGTACATATTAAATGCGAGAAGTTCTCAGTATGGTTTTAACAAACATAGTCGCAGCAGCCTTAGAAGACCCTTTGATCGATACAAAAGGTGAACAAACTATAATAATATTTGTTTGGGTTCTTCTGATTGCTATCGCTACAAGCGTAGGGCTTTTTAGCCGCCGAATAGAGTATGCTTTAGCGGTTGCTTTTGTTACTAGCGTTATAACTATTGCTTTCTTCTTAATCCCTTAATCAACTGCGGCACGATATTGAAGTTAATCGAGAATTATAGGGAATGGGCTTGGGTACTCGAGATGTTAGGATAACAGTGCCTTTAGAGTTAACATACCAACCTCGCGCTGGAGGTGGCAGTTTTGGTGTATTCGTTTCACTTGTGGCGAGTGCAGAATTAGAAAGAGATTGTGCTTGAGTGGGACTAGATTCAAAACTTAGCAAAGTCTCACTGCTTAGCGGATCATCCGGTTGAGGTGGCAATCCTCCACGCCCAGTGATAGTAAACTTATTTTCATGTTGTGCTCTATTTGCTGGACAAATCTGTGCGACTATTTGTTCTGGTTTTATAATCTCTTCCGGCAAATTGATGACTTCAGCATTTTTTTCTATTTCTGGCGTGATGATTCGTACTATACCACTGAATCCTAATTGGGAACTAGCAGAAATCTGACAATCGGAGCAGGCGAATAATCCATTAGTATCGATTTGAATATTTCCCCCTCTTCCTTGAAAAGCATTGGCGTTAATTTTGCTACCCTCTAGCAACAAAACAGAATTGGGGAGGGTAAAGCGAGTGATGTTAATGTTCCCACCGTTGCCAGTCCCACCTGCTTGTGCTAATATTTGGCTCCCGTGGCGCATTTGTAAAGTATTCGTCTTGATGCTGATGTTTCCACCTTCACCTGATGTAGTGCTTGCAGATAGAGTCCCTTGATTATCAAGCTTGACAGAGTTAGCTTGAATTTCGAGATTACCTGCATTTCCTTTGCCTATACTTCTTACATCTATAGTTGCCCCATTTTGAACAATTAACTGATCTGTAGCAAGCTTGATATTTCCAGAGGCACCAGTTGCATTAAGATCTGGTAAATTTGCTCTTCCTGAGGCAGCAAATAAGCCCCCAAGAGTTAGACCATTGACTTTTATTCCACTCAGTTGGATAGACTCGGAAGCATTTACACTCAGAGTTCCTGCGTCTCCAGAACCCAAAGAATTTGTCGCTATATCTGCTCCATCTCGAACTATGAAGTTCTTAGTAGAAATTGTCAAGTTTCCTGCGTTGGAATTACTATAAGTTGTACTACCTATACCACTGGTAAATCTAGTATTAGCGGGGACGCCAGACACGTCTATAGAATCGGCTGTAATAAATAGATTTCCTCCCGAACCCCCTATTGGGATAACACCTGTTGGCAGCAAAGCCCCTGTATTGCTGCCAATCACTGCATCCCGGATATTTAGCTGTTTGGTGTCAATTCTAACATCACCGCCTTTTCCTTTGCCAAGGCTAGTGTTAGTATATATGCCGGTCAGAAGCAAAGCATCAGCCAGAGAGTTCAGCAGTTGTACAGAATCAGACGCTTTTATATCTACATTTCCTCCAGCACCATCGGCAAATGTCGCATTGATGACAACTCCTCCATCCCGAACAATCAACTGTCCTGTGTTAATTTTAATATTACCTGCTGAACCCGTACTACCAACTGCGGTTCCCGTTTCCAACGCAGAACCTATCACTTCTACTGACTTAGAATTGCTAATGTTAATGTCACCGCCTTTCCCTGTAGTAAAGGTAGGGCTAAATACGACTGCTCCATTATTGAGAAGCAATGAGGGAGTTTCAATTGTAATATCACCAGAGGATCCTGAACCTGCTGTGACACTTTCAATTCCAGTACCTCGATCAAATGGAGTGATTGTCCCATTTAAAACATTTACCTGAAAAGTCTGCTCATATTCTTTAAACCCAGTTCCAGTGAATTCCGCAGAGTTAGAAGCACGAACTGTAATATTCCCCCCTTTTCCTGCTCCAAAAGTTGTAGAAGAGAGGAATCCGCCATTATTAATAATTAAATTGCCCGTTCCAATCATCAAGTCTCCGCCAATTCCTGCACCGTAATTATCAGTTGATATTTGACTATTTTTGCCTGTGATTTGTCCTGACTGTGAGGCATTGACATTGATATTACCACCTGTTGCAGGAGTGAAGGTTTTCGCTTCAATGCTTCCTCCTCCCTCTACAGTTAACCGTTTGGTTGAGACATTAATATCTCCTCCTCTACCCGTTCCTACTGTTTCACTGGTTAGGCTGCTCTTAATTGTTCCATTTGCATTGGTTCCGCTCAATTTCACAGAATCAGAGGTATTAATGTTAATAGCTCCTGCTGGTTGAGTTCCCTGATTTTGTATCAAAAAAAGTGAACCACCACTCACTAACAGGTTTTGTCCTTGCACTTGGATAGAACCACCACTAGTCCCGCTAGCATCAGCGCTGGAGAGCGATCGCATTTCTATATCCTTGAAAGAAGACACTCCGTCATAGCCTAAAGCCCACCCACTGAGCGTGGGATTGAGACGAACTAAACCTTCCGCAACACCACCTAACTCTATTCGCCCTCTCTCTGCTGTGAGAGTTCCTCCATCTATGTTGATATTACCTCCAACTAAAGCCAAGGTTTTACCAGGCTGAACCCGCAAACCAGTTGAACTAGTGCCTCTATTTATAGGTAAGTTATCAGCAGCAGTTAAACTATGCCCCGTACCTTGCACATTAATTGCGCTTGAATTTTTCCCTAATTGCAAGCCTACCGGAACACTCACAATTATTAGGGGAGAAGTTTGCGGATTTACCGCGCTAAATTCTCCGCCATCAGCAAATTTCACGCTATTTGCCGTACTTGCTAAAAAAGAGCCACCAATATTTAATTGCGCATTTGAACCAAAATTAATACCATTGGGATTAATCAAGATTAAATTAGCGCCACCATTCGCTCGAATTAATCCATCAATACTAGAAATAGAATTGCCAGTAACCCTGCTAATAATATTGCTAATATCTAAACTGTTATTGAAAAAGGCTGTATTACCAGTAGGAACAGAAAACTCGACAAAGCTGTGAAAGAGGTTACCCCCAGCTTTTGTTCCTCCTGTAATCTCAAATACATTTCCAACTCTACTGACGTTAGTTTGAACAGTGTTATCAGCAGAAATTTGCGCTTGAGCAAAGTTGTTATTAGTAAAAATACAACACAAACTTAAAGTGCCAATTGTCAAAGTTTTTGATACAACTTGTTTCATTTTTAAGAGCTAGTAAACGTAACATAAATTGATTCAACAAAGCCTAACTGTGACGATATAGTAAACTTTTGTAAAAAATTACTTAAGATTTTTTATATTAAACTTTACGTAAATTTAACTATGATTATTGACTTTACAACGAAGAATCGATTTAAGTCAAGCAATTATGACATAGCCACAGATTATGCTTGTTTGTAACAAAATGTAAAACTCCTAAAATTCGTTCGTAGTAGCGCTGTCTTCGCAAAACCAAGAGTCATCTCGAATCCGATACCGTCTCTCATGAGAAAACAACCGCATAAACAGACTACCCTGTTTGACCACACAATTGCTGGTATCGCTTGTACTCGTAAGTTGGTTGATGGTCGCTGTGTTGCTCAACTACATAAGCGAGGATAACAGCTTCACCTGAAAGGGTTTGAAATTTCTTGTCTACGTATCTTGGTAGTATTGATCAACCGCGAACTCTTGAAAAATAGGACGATTCCCAAAAAAATAATTATTTTGAATTCGGTTGCCGGGAACAGTCACTCAAAGTCCATTTGGGCAAAGTGGTCTTGCAGCATTTTATGAATGAATCGATAGCGTCCACCAATACGTTGAACTAGTAGACGCTCAGTGCAGTAGTTGAGGAAACGGGCATAATTCCAGGGAATATAACCGTTAAAGTAAAGGATAAGGCGTAGGATAAAGTGTTTAATACAAGCGTCACCACCCCCAAGAAGAAAACTAATAATACCAATAATTAATCCATTAAATATTGCAAAATTTAAATCTAAATATACTGCAGTAATTAAAACCCCAGTTAGTGCACCTATAGCACCAAAAATTCCAATAGCAATGTCGTCAGCGTGATAATCTCGCAATACAACGGGAACGATATAGAGGGTGATAGCGCAATCTCACTACGTCGTTTTGGTAGCGTCTTTGTTTACTAGGCGGTGGATTCCTCGGCGCAATGAAAACTTAATTTGTGGAATCGCGACGGAGAATAAAAAAGAAAGGTTGAGAGGAGTTTTTCAAATCCATAACTCCTAATAAGGTATTGTCATCAATTTTCCGAAAAGCATCATTAATGGGAAAATGATCATAAATCATCGTGGCGCTAACTTTTGAGCGATATTCGACCATCCGCAGCCTGGCTTGGCTTTTCTCTGTTTTCAGTAAAGAATTAGTCAGAATCCCCAAAGGTTTGAAAAAATCATTTTTGAGAATGGGAAACTTCAAAGCTAAGTTTGTTATTGACATGTACTTGGGTTCAACTTTGATAACTTTTCCCTTGTTATCAAAGAATAGTAATGGGTGAACGTGTTCGGGATCGACAAATTCTTTTCCATACCAATTAAATTGTTCTAAATAGCCATCCATAGGATGATTTGTATGAAGCCCAGAACCTCGCCAACGACCGAGCATAAAAGTTAAATTAACGGGTTCGAGAGCGTCAAACAATTCTAAAGCTTTTTCTGTAGTTGTTTGACCACTTTTAAGAATCGAATCGTATGTTTCTAATGTTTGCATTTTTTCCTGTGTATCTTATTCGCTTTTTATAAGTTTTTATCCGAGTATGTTAAGCTTCTTGGTTTTGGTTTTCACCATGAAAAATCTTTCAAAAGTCTTTTTTCCGGTGAAAGATAGTTGATGTTACTAATTTTATACTTTGCTGTTTAAAAATAGCCGAGTCAAAAGGGGAACATTCCGAATTTTAAAACGCAGTGCAATCATCTTACTCGCTTGCCATGGTACGCGGGTAAAATCATTTCAGTCGAAAGCACAATACAGCTGGCATCGTTACGGGCTTTGAAATATCTATGCTTTGATAGACTCGTTACAGATTATCGTTCAGTTCTCTGCGTCCTGTCTCTGCCAAAGGAATGAGTTTTTTGGGCAAATTTACAACAATTAACCGTACAGATACCGTTTTAGAAACTGTTGACTGCTGTTTAAAAAGAGGTTTGTTGATAGAAATGTCAAGTTTTAATAACAATTCAGCGACGAGCTATCTTAATAATTGCTCCATTATGTAGCTTGTCCCACACCCTGCTGTTACAGTATCAGTCGACAAATTATTCAAAAGTTACTGGTAATTGTAGGGTTTGGGTCAGATCGCCTCCAGTTGAAGAGTTATCATTAAACAAGCATAGGAGCCAAGTTGGTAACTGCCTTGGGAAGCGTTTTCAACCCGAAAATTGTTTTGGCTCCCGCGTAGCGGTAATAGCATCATTCGTTGAGGTAATCACTATGACTCAAGCTTTACCAAAAACTAAGTTAGTAACCTTTGAAGAATTTGTAGCTTGGTATCCTGAAAATTCGGAACGGCGTTATGAGTTGTATGATGGAGTGATTGTAGAAATGCCTTTGCCAAAGGGTAAACATGAGAGAGTTGTTGGGTTTTTAGCAGGGAAGCTGACTGTGGAGTTTGACCGACTCAACCTACCCTACTTTATCCCAAAAACTGTAATCGTCAAACCACCTCTTCATGAATCTGGATACTCCCCAGATATACTGATACTAAACAACGACAATCTTGTAAATGAGCCTGTATGGGAAGACGAATCATTCATCCAAATGGCTGAATCAATATCTTTAGTGGTTGAAGTTGTGAGTACTAACTGGCGTGATGATTATCTCAAAAAATATGCTGATTATGAGGAAATGGGTATTCGTGAATATTGGATCGTCGATTATGCAGCTTTAGGTGGAAGAGAATTTATAGGAGATCCGAAACAACCTACTATTTTGGTTTGCTCATTGGATGAAGGTGAGTATCGAGTTACTAAGTTTCGAGGTGATGATCGTATCGTATCTCCTACGTTCCCGGAACTTACGTTAACTGCACAACAGGTTTTTAATGTTGGGGTATGAATCTATACTAGAAATTTAAAATATCTAACGATTCTTCTAGTTCTAAATCTAAAATTTTTTCTCTTACATTTTTGTGTTCTACTAGCTTACCATCTTTTCGATATAGTTCTGTTGCTTTGTAAAAATCTTCAATTGCTCCCTGCTTATCTCCTACCTCACAACGAGCATTACCACGTTCGTAATAAGCATCGGCATCGTTAGGATTGATCTTGATTGCTTGGGTATAATCTTCTATTGCTTTCTGGTAATCTTCCAAGTCAGAAAGAGCATTACCACGATTGTAATAAGCATCAGCATTGTTAGGATTAATCTTGATTGCCTGGGTGTAATCTTCAATTGCTCCTTCGTAATCTCCTAAATCAGAGCGAGCATTACCACGGTTTTTGTAAGCATCAGCATCATTAGGACTTATTTCGATAACCTGGGTGAAAACCTCAATTGCTCGTTTGTATTGTTCAATCTCAGAAAGAACATTACCATTTTTGTCATCAGCATTGTTGTTCTGATAAATTGGGATTACCTGATTCAATTCGTGTTTATCTTCTAAAAGATAGGGATTAATTTTTATTGCTTGGGTGTAATCTTCAATTGCTCCTTGGTTATCTCTGATATGAAAACGAGCATCAGCACGATTTCTATAGGCTAAGGCGTCGTTAGGATTAATTTTGATTGCTTGGGTATAATCTTCAATTGCTCCTTCGTAATCTCCTAGCTGATAACGAGCATTACCGCTTTTGTTATAGGCTTTGCCATAATGAGGATTAATTGCGATCGCCTCCAAAAAATCTGCAATTGCTCCCTCATAATCTCTGATGTGATAACGAGCATCACCACGTTTGTAATAAGTAGTGGCATCTTTAGGTTTAACTTGCAATGCCTCGTTGTACGTTGTAATTGCAGCCTCGTATTGCCCTTTGTCAAAGCATTCATCCCCTAGTTTTATATAGAGGAGATTTAAATCTGCATTCTGATAACGATATGAATTATCTTCCTGTGGAGGAGAGAAGCCAGGTTTTATAACTTGATTTTTCGGTGGCTTATAAATTGGTTCTTGTCTAAGGTTATATTGATAAATTGGAGGTTTTTGTCTGTAAGAATTGTCCTCACCAGGAGATTGTAGTTGTTCTAGGTAGCACCGTAAACCCCCACCATACAGCAATTGATCTATCCCAAATGCAATATGACCAGTTCTCAGCTTGATCATTTGCGTTGGCAAAAAGCCCGCGAAAAAAAGGTGATATTCTGGTTGTGCCTCACTTACCTCTTCTTGAATCAGGATGCAGGCGACAACTGTGTTTTTTTCAACTTCCTCTGAATTAATTGACCATCTAACTTTATCAGTACTGCCATAACGTGATTTAACGGAAATGCCAACTGATGAGTCGTAAGTCAGAGTAAAATCTATTTTACCATCTCCACCGAATCGTCTTTCATAATCGACTTCTGTTATTAAATCAGCTAAACGTTCTTTGACAACTTCCTCACCTAGTTTTCCTTTCAAATTATTGATAAACACATCACGAACTGGCGAAGTACGCTTATATTTCTCAGCCATTTGCCAGCAAAATTCTCTTAATGCTTTTAACCTCTCTCCAGAAATAACCGTTAACTCACTATATTGACCTTCTGTTTCACAATGAAGTAGATAACCAGATGTTAACCTTTTGGTAAAATCAGATTGTAGCGATCGCAGTAGGGTAATCCAGTCCATTGATAGTTCTGCGAATCTTTTTTATAAAGTAGTCAGGAGGAGCCACTGCGTTGGGCGGCTTCGCCGACTTGAAGCACGTGGCGTTCAGAATTCAGGAGTCAGAATGATTATTGGTTTAAAACCTCGTCTACTCGTTACCGAGACAGGGGTTAAAACTTTTTGTTTAAAACACCATCCTTTTATGGGTGGTGTATTCTGACTCCTGACTCCTGAATTCTGAATTCTTTTTTGTTGGCATTATTTTATCAAACTTCCCCATCATACTCTACACTTACCGTCTAACCAAGATTTCCGCTACAATACAATACCTGAGAAACGTCGATAGGGAGACATTAGGGTTGTGCCTACACTAGGAGTGAATATAGACCACATCGCCACCATTCGACAAGCACGGCGGACAGTGGAACCAGATCCCGTCGCTGCGGCTGTACTCGCAGAATTAGGTGGTGCAGACGGTATTACAGTGCATTTGCGGGAAGATAGGCGACATATTCAAGAACGGGATGTGCGCTTGTTAAGACAAACTGTAAGAACCCACCTAAATTTAGAAATGGCGGCTACAGATGAAATGGTCGCGATCGCCCTTGATGTCAAACCCGACTACGTGACTTTAGTACCAGAAAAACGAGAAGAAGTGACCACAGAAGGCGGACTCGATATCGTTGGCCAAATTGCTAGAATAGAGGAGGTAGTTCATAAATTGCAAAGCGCTGACATACCAGTTAGTCTGTTTATCGATGCAGAAACAGCACAAATCGAAGCTTCTGTCAAGGTGCAGGCAAAATTTATTGAGCTACATACAGGGCGCTACGCTGAAGCAACAAATGAGAAAAGTCGCCAGCAAGAATTAGCGTCGCTAGCATCTGGGTGTGAGCAAGCTATTCAAGCCGGATTGCGAGTAAACGCTGGTCATGGACTCACTTATTGGAACGTCTACCCTGTTGCTTGTCTTCCAGGCATGGAAGAACTGAATATAGGTCATACCATCGTCAGTCGAGCTGCATTAGTTGGTATGGTCGCAGCAGTTCGCGAAATGAAGCAAGCTATCAAGGGGGAATAGGTAAACAGTGAACAGTAAACAGTTATCAGTTATCAAGGCGTATGGTGAGGGCTGATAACTGTTTACTGATAACTGATAACTGTATAGGGGAAATTATCTGCGGAAAATCCTGTGTTGATACCAAAAGTAAAATTTTCAGCAGAGGCTTTTATGAGCGCAACAGAATCTAATAAACTTCCGCTTTGGGTACAGGATAGAGACAAAGTTATTGAACAAAGTACTGATGTGGAATGGCGTTATGGGGAACGTCCAGATTATAGCCGCTCTAAGGAGAATCTAGCACAGGAGAGTCTATATAACCACCTTAATGGTTCGGTAGAGGCGATCGTTCAAAACTTGGTAAGAACCTTTGAGATGGAGGTATCCTTTAAAAGCAACCCGCAACAGTGGTTGTCTATTGTGAACGACAAGTTTCGCGTAAGTACCAATGGTGGTCCAGAGTACACAGCAGCAGATTTGTCTGCACAAGGCACTTACAATTTATTCATGGCAGATTCAGAACATTACAAGGCTTCTGCTGAAACCTTTGAATCATCAGGAAAGCTTTTCCACACGTGTTTTCCCAAAGGGTTTCCTTGGGAGGTATTGGAAGTTTATTCAGGTCCACCAAACGTTACCTTTAAATGGCGTCATTGGGGAACTTTTAGTGGTCCTTATAAAGACTATACACCAACAGGGGAGAGAGTGGAGATTATCGGGATGAGCGTTGCGCGTGTTACTGAGGACTTAAAAATTCTTGCTGTGGAACACTATTTCGACAACACCCTGTTTTTAGAAAAGCTGACAGCAGGTGGAAAACAAGGAACTGGTGACAAGCGCTCAAGTTTTTGGGGTTTCCTCAAACGATTTTGGAATCGCGAACAACAGCAAGCTAGTCTTTGTCCCTTTAGTGCTTTGCTCAAGTGATTTAAATTTTTTTTAATGGGTAAAGGCACGATGGAGAGCATTGTGCCTTTATTATTATTTTATTTCAATTCCCGACCAGGATTTACAACTTTCTTGCCATTAAACTATACACTTATTGACGGACAGATCTACGAACCACAAGAAGACTATGAAAACATACTATTACGTTTTGGCAAGCCAGCGCTTTTTACTGGAAGAGGAACCGTTAGAAGAAGTTCTTAGAGAGCGTACTCGTCATTACCACGAACAAGAAAAAGAAATTGATTTTTGGTTGGTTAAGCAACCAGCTTTCCTGGAAGCACCCCAAATGGCTCAAGTAAAAGAGAAGTGTCCCCAACCAGCAGTTGCCATTATTTCGACGAATCCCCAATTTATCACTTGGTTAAAACTACGATTAGAATATGTAACCACAGGTGAATTTCAGGCTCCTTCTGAAACAATCCCTAATGCTTTAGCATCTCTTGCTACTGTCAATAGTTAATACTGAATCTTAAGAATAACAGGAACTATGCCACTCTCTTTAAGTCAAGCTAGTACAAATGACAGCCATCCTGGTTTCATGGTGACTAGCGAGGGAAACCTACTCACAAGAGTGGCTTTGTGAATACATTGTCTATATTATTGTTTACCTGGGACAAGCTCTGGACTCATAACGAAATAAAAAGGAGTCAGGAGACAGAATTCAGGAGTCAGAATGCGCCACCCATAAGGGGATGGTGTTTCAAGAAAAGTTTCAATTCCTGTCTCGTCCATTTATAGACGAGGTTTTAAACCAGTATTCCCAACTGACTCCTGTCTCCTGACTTCTGAATTCTGTTTGATAAAACTTTCGAGACAAAATAATCTATGTACAAAACCGCTGTCAAACGATTTCTAACTTTATCAAATGGTTTAGTGCTGGCGTCTATCGGCTTGATTGGTGGTATAAACTCTGTTGCAGCTCAACAACAAATTTCTGCTTGTCAACCACCAAGTCCTGGTGAGTACCTTTTATTAGTAGTGAGTCCCACACCAGATAATCAAAGCCAACTGCGTCGTGCCTTACCGCCTGAACTTAAGATTCTTACTTGTAAGTATCTCAAAGATACAGTAACGCGGATAGGCGGATTTACCAAGATAGAAGATGCTAATCGTTGGGCGAGGTATATTAACAATGTTGTGGGCTTAACTGGTATTATCACCACTCGACCAAAAGATACTATAGCAACCAGTCAACCAGCAAGCAATCACACCGCAAGCCGTCAACCAGCAAGCTACAAACCCCAAAAACTAGGACAAGGTTTTGCAGTACTGGTGAATTATTACAATCGCCCAGAAGTTGCAAATCAAGTTCAGCAAATTGTTGGAGGGGACGTCGGTTTTGTTTCCTACGCACAACACCCTTACTTGTTAGCAGTTTACACAACCAACCAAAAAGAGGCGTACAACACATTACAGAATCTAACTAACCACGGTCTTTTTCCCATACTGGTAGATAGCCAGAAAGTAATACTACTACGCTCCGTCGTGCATTTGCAGTAGTGGGGCATGGGGCATGGCGCAAAGGAGAAAATTAATACTGGTAAATAGGGCTTGCTGGTAAGAAGTCAATATTGCGCGGTTAGCTCTTTTCCTCGCCTGCTTCCTCTTAACCTATGCCCATTGCCCTATGCCCCATGCCCCAATTTAATAAGCTGCTCTAGCTAACCAAGAAATGGTTATACCCAACGCGGATCCGGCTATCACTTGAAAAGGAGTGTGTCCGAGCAATTCCTTGAGGCGATCTTGGTTAAACTCTGGGTGTTCGTGAAATAATTCATCAACCATTTGATTGAGAATACGAGCTTGCTTACCAGCAGCTTGGCGAACTCCAGCAGCATCGTACATGACTATGATGGCGAAAACCATCGCTACTGCAAATTCAGGAGAAGCCCAACCAATACTTTGCCCAACACCAGTTGCTAAAGCGGTCACTAGAGCAGAATGGGCGCTGGGCATACCTCCAGTTGTGAATAAAACACTTATATCTAGTTTACGATGTTTGATGATATGAACTACAAGCTTCAAAGCTTGAGCCATCAAACAAGCTATCAGAGCAACCAGCAGCACCCGGTTGTCTATGATGTTGCCTATGTCCTGCATGGTCTTTTTGTTAGGTGAAAAAATGATGAATTATGAATGATAAAAATACTTATGAATCATGAATGATAGATTATGAATTGTAAAATTATGTAACAGAAGAATTCAGGAGTCAGCAGCCAGAATTCAGAATTACCTGAAAGCGACTAGTCGATAAATCGATATCAGATTCCCCATACCTTGATTCTGGCGGATTCATTCTGACTCCTGAATTCTGACTTCTGAATTCTTTTTTAATATTTATCATTCATCATCCATCATTCATTATTTAGTGGTTACGACTAGTAATGAATTGAGCGATCGCTTTGAGAGGCAAAGCTTTCACCCCAAATGGGTCTAATTCTGCACAAGCATCGTCAATTAGCTCTTGGGCACGGCGACGAGATTCTTCTAACCCCCATAAGCTGGGATAAGTTACCTTTTGAGCTTGTTGGTCTTTACCGATACTTTTGCCCAATTGTTCTTGAGTGGAGGTGATGTCTAAAATATCATCCACGATTTGAAAGGCAAGCCCTATATTTTGAGAATAACGAGACAACCTTTGTAAATCTTCACCGGAAACTCCTGCCAAAATACCACCACAAACAACACAAGCTTCTAAAAGGGCAGCTGTTTTGTGATTGTGAATAAAATTCAGGGTTTCTAGGGCAATATCAGTCTTGCCTTCTGAGTCTAAATCTAGCACTTGACCCCCAACCAAACCAGCAGCACCGGTTGCACGTCCTAAACGGACAATAACCTGTAAGACTCGGTCTGCCGGGACATTTTGAGTATTATCTGCTACAAACTCAAATGCGTACGCGAGTAAGCCATCTCCTGCCAAAATCGCAATATCTTCGCCATAGACTTTGTGATTTGTTAGCTTACCACGGCGGTAATCGTCGTTATCCATTGCTGGTAAGTCGTCATGAATTAACGACATTGTATGAATCATTTCTACCGCACAAGCTGTGGGTAGTGCCATAGCGATTGTTCCACCAGTCATCTCGCAGGTAGCAAGGCAAAGAATGGGACGCAGACGCTTACCTCCAGCTAATAGCGAGTAGCGCATTGCTTCGTAAATTTTTTCTGGATAACGTATGGAAATAGCCTCTTCTAAAGCTGTCTCGCAAAGCTTTTGTCGCTCTTTCAGGTAGGCTAATAGGTCAAATTTAGCTTCTTCTGGAGTTTTTTGAAGATTATCTGCTGCTACCATCCTTAATTTCCTTAGTGTTCTGTTATCTAAGTAACAATTTTAAAGGAAAGCGTCATTCGTTTTATGATTAGTTGTTGGTTGTTGGCTGTTAGTGGTTAATAAAAAACTAACCGCTAAACAATTAACAATTAACACTACTTGACAAAGGACAATTCCTAAATTTTTGAGCGTTGACTGTAGCTAGTTACTGTGTTTTGCAATAGCATGGTCACAGTCATGGGACCAACACCGCCAGGAACTGGGGTGAGAAATTCTGCAACCCTCTTAACTGAGTCAAAGTCGACGTCTCCGACTAAGCGATTGTTGCCGTTGGCATCTGTGACGCGACTTATTCCCACATCTACCACAACAGCGCCTGGTTTTACCATTTCCGCAGTAATAAGTCCAGGACGACCTACTGCTGTAATGAGAATATCAGCATTTTTGATGATATTCTCTAAAGAGTGTGAACTTTTATGAGCAATGGTGATAGTAGCATTAGCCTCCAACAACATTAATGCCATTGGCTTACCTACTAAAATACTACGACCTACGACGACAGCTTGTTTTCCCTCCAGAGAAATTTCATATTCTTGCAACAGGCGCATTACCCCAAAAGGAGTGCAGCTGCGTAAACCAGGTTCTCCTCTAACCAATCGTCCCAAGTTAATTGGATGGAGTCCATCAACGTCTTTATCAGGGTCTATTTGATGCAACAGGGTTACAGCATCCAAGTGATCGGGTAGAGGTAGCTGTACAAGAATACCATCCACCCGTTCATCTTGGTTTAGTGCGGCAATAACTTCTTCTAGTTCTGTTTGAGTTGTTTCAGTAGGAAAATGTTTGCCAAACGAGGCAATACCCACTTTTGCACAGGCTCGCTCTTTACCCCGTACATAAGCAGCTGAGGCTGGGTTATCCCCAACCATCAGGACTGCTAAACCTGGTGGACGCCCTATTTGGGGTTGTAATTCTGTAATAGTAGCAGAAAGTTCTTGCTGTATTTTTTCTGCTAGAGCTTTACCATCAATGAGTTTGGCAATTTGTGTTTCCATAGGGATTGGGGATTGGGGATTGGGTACTGGGGATTGGGTACTTCGTTCAATAGTTCCTCTGCTCCCCTGCTCTCTTGCTCTTTAACACCAGACAACCAGTTTATGATACGGAAAAACGTAGTATTAATGGGAACTAGTTAAACATAATTTGCGACGAACCAAGCACGGATGCCAATATTTGCTCATAGATATAGCTTTCATGCAACACCTATCGTTTCTACACAGGTACAGCACTACCATGCTCTTACGCTTTGGATTGACATTTTTTCTTTTAGCACAAATTGTAAGCTGTGGTAACCTTGGAAAGTATGGCATGAACACAATAGGTGTTAATGTCACCCCGATCAAGGAACTTAAACAACAACCAAAAGATAACCCTACACTCTACATCCAAGGTAAGGTGGAAAGGCAAGTTCCTCTTTTACAACAGCAAGCTTATCAAATCAATGACTCTACCGGAAAAATATGGGTCTTAACACATCAAACAAATCTCAAACCAGGAGATCAAGTTGTGTTTAAAGGTCAACTTCGCTACCAAAGTATTCTGTTGGCTGGCAAGGAGTACGGTGATGCTTATCTGGAGGAGCAGTAATGGGGTATGGGGCATCGGGTAGAGGAAAAAAATTATATTGGTATGAAATGTTTAGCATTTACGACTTGGGAGTGCGAGCATCTTGCTCGCTTGTTACGGTACGTGAGCAAGATGCTCACACTACCGTTTAAAAATTGGGATGCTCCCGTCAATACTGCATAAGGTTTGCCTCTTTCTCCTCCAATGCCCATTGCCCCATGCCCCATGCCCCATCCCCTAATTAGGCAACAATTCAGTCATCACACCAAATATCAGGAATATCCCCATTGCTAAGCGATAGAAGACAAAAATGAGGGTGTTGTGTTTTTCCAGGTAATGTAATAGACCGTAAATTGCCAAGAAGGCTGAAATACTGGCGGAAGTTAAGCCTATTAGTAGAATCAACCAGCCGTTAACATCAAGACCAGCTTTGAACAGAACGTGTAGTTCTTTAGCCCCTGCTAATATAACAGCTGGTATACCTAGTAAAAAAGAAAATTTAGCTGCTGTTTCTCGCTCCATTTTCAGAAAAATTCCGGCGGTTAATGTTGAACCAGAGCGAGAAACCCCAGGGATCAAGGCAAATGCTTGAGCAATTCCTACTATGATGGCATCTCGCATGGTTAATTCGCTAAAGTTTCGCTCATGGTGACCCTGTTTTTCTGCCAAAGCTAGTAACAGAGACATCACAATAGAAGCTATTCCAATCACTGTTAAAGTCCGGAAGGGAGAATTGCAAGCGTTGATAGGTTTATGTAATGCTAGACCTGCAACAACAAGCGGAAGTGTACCTAGCAACACTCCCAACACTAGACGAAAGGTACTTGATTCGAAGTTCCGGTCGGCGATCGCTCTTACTGTACCACCTGTCAATTGCTTGATATCTTTCCAAAAATAAGAAATGACGGCTGCGAGACTTGCTAGTTGCATCGCTGCTGAGAAAGCTGTACCTGGGTCTCTCCACCCCAACAAACCTGGTACTATTCGTAAATGGGCAGTACTACTGATGGGCAGTAATTCTGTGATCCCTTGGACAATGCCCAAAATAACTACCCTAAACCATCCTAATTGGACAAACCCCATGTCTACATCATTGGAGCAAGATGAAGCAGCGAAAAAAATGTAATTCATCATCAGTTTCTACGGTTTAAATAAGCTTCCGCAAGTGGCAGCATGACTTATAATGAGAATCTGTACTTCCTTTAACAAAGTCAGAAATAACTATAGCAGTCCGTGTAAGAGTAAGCGAAAATACTGTAAAGACGTGACAGTTTAACGTCCTCACATTGGCAGAGCATCCCTTCAGCAGAAGAGTTCATTAAGGATTGCCATAGCACAGATTAACAAAAGTCTAATTGACTTTGCTAATTTTGGAACAGCTTCCGTCTACTTCTACAACAGAAACGATCATTTTTCTAGTTTTTTAATGAAATTACTTTCAGTAAATTAACTGCGGTTGATGCATTTTTTGTAACTTATATATTGTATCTGAGTTGTAACAAGACACAAATGTTGTTTCTTTAAAAATATTGCAATATTGATAAACAGATTATTCTGTTTTATCCTAAATCAGAAGGGCAAATAGGGTGTTAAAAACTCTTAAGAGTATTTTACTATATGAATTTTACCCACAATAGCAGTGTGTAGGTGAGAAGTGAAGCGAAAAAACAAGACCGAAAGATCTAAGCTGTTCAAACAGCCATTCTTTTGGGGGACGATGGCGCTGGTGTCTGTGATTTCAGGATCACTTTTTGCAGCCCTTATGACCCTAACTCCTTTGAAGAATCTAGCATACTCTCGCTTGCCCCACAGTCGTGGAAGATTGACAGGTTTGATCCCCACAAATCTCAAAGATCCTGTAAATATCCTGATCCTTGGTATAGACAATTCAGGACATCCACACCAAGGCAAATTCACCCCTGCTGAGGCACTTGCAGGCAACAGTGATACGATGCTGCTGGTAAGATTAGAGCCAGATACCCACAAAATCAATGTGTTATCAATTCCGCGAGATACACTGATACACTTAAAAGGGGTTGGTATTGACAAGATCAATGATGCCAACGTACGAGGCGGACCAAAGCAAGCAGCTGAGGCTGTGCATGATCTATTAGACGGTGTGGGTATTGACCGCTATATCCGGCTTGATACAGAAGGATTTATTCATTTGGTGGATGCATTAGGAGGAGTGGAAGTTACTATTCCTGAGAAAATGGACTATGTAGACCATACTCAGAAACTGAACATTCACTTTTCCCCAGGAAGGCAAAGACTTAATGGACAGCACTTGCAGGAGTATATTCGCTTTCGTCATGACCGCCTAGGGGATATTGGTCGTGTACAAAGACAACAGCAAGTACTTAAAGAAATTTTACACACACTGCTTCAACCTGCAAGTCTCGGTAAGATACCTCAACTGCTTGAAGTTGTCAAAGACAATGTAGATTCTGATTTGTCTGTCAACGAGATGCTCGGAATAGCTCATACTCTTATGGTGAGCGATCGCCAACACATGCACTTAGTTATGCTTCCTGGGCGCTTCAGTCGCAGAAGTGAATACAAGCTCAGCTACTGGATTCACGATCCAAAAGTAACTTCTAGTATTGTGTCACGCTATTTTAATATTAACACTACTCAAGAATTATCCAAAAATTCTGATTTAACAGAACCATCATTGAAAATTGCGGTAGCAAATGGCACCGGAGTACCAAGAAACGGAGAAATTGTCGTTTCTTTTCTCAGAAAACACGGCTTCAGAAATGCTTACGCTACAAATATTAATACAATAACCAATACTCAAAACACACAAATTATAGCTGAACACGGTAATCCTGATTCAGCCAATACTGTTAGCAGTGTACTGGGTACAGGTGAGGTACAGGTTGCTTCAGTTGGAGATATTCTCTCTGATGTGACTATTGTAGTAGGTCCAGATTTGGTTGAAAAACTCAGAAATCAGAAACCGGAAGCCAATAGAACTTCACTGACAAAACTTCATCACAGATAGTTTATTGCTTAACATTTCTTAAGCTATCAAGAATCGGTGCAAAACCGGATTGTTCTAATAGTTTTTGACCTTCAACGCTCAAGAGCAAATTAGCATACGCAGTCCCAGCCTGTTCATCTCGACCATGGTCTTTTTTGATGATTACATAGAGTTGGCGAGTAATTGGATAAGAGCGATCGCTAAAAGCCTGTACATTTGTTTTGTAAATATTTTTTGCGCCTTTCCTTTACGCCTCAGTTCATTTAATCCTGCTTAATTCCATTAAACAGGGACTATGACTTAGAACACACAGGGGATATTTCTGATTTAGCTATGACTTAATAAGCAGTTTTCAATTTATGACTCAAGAATAGGATTTGTCCTTAAGCTCGGCACAAAAGGCAGTATAATCTTTTTCAACCTGAGCAGAATAAGCGCGAGCATAATCAAGCAAAGGTTGACGCCAGTTTGTAGCAGATGCAAAATCGATCAGTTCATCTGCGATCGCTGATTTCTGACGACCACTGCTGCGTAACTGTCCCCAAGCAACAACCTCACTCATTGTTCGGATTACTTTTTCCAATCGGTTAAACTTCCCGTTGGAGTCTTTCAAGTTCACCCTGTCCTCAAGCGGTTGTAACTCTCGTAAAACGTAAGCTTTTCCGTCGCTCTCTAAGGCTGCTAATAACGCTGGTGGAGTTCCTTGCACCCTATTTTGAATGGCAATGACTCTCTGGGCTTGATTACTCCAATCAGGTTGAGGTAAACTCAGATAGCGCTGCAACGCCGAAGTTGATTCTGCTTTAAGGTCTAAAAGATAATTGTGGTTGGGAGAGCCTTCGGCTTCAATCAAAATCACATAGCGCTCTACACCTAAACTACCTGTACCAGCAATGCGATAAGCAACATCTAAAACTTTGAAGAATTTAGGATCTGGTTGTTGGCTAGCCCAATTCTCTAACGGGTGTGTTATTTTCAGACGTTGTTCTTTAGTCGCTGCTCGAGTGCGTTTTTCATCAATTCGTAATTTGCGTTTCCCATCAGCTTCGTGAGTTCTTTGGTCAAGGAATTTTTTGCGATCGCGTTCCTTGAGACTTAACAGCAAATCCTTCACCATCCCAACCGCCGTTTCCCTTTCCACTGTACGAGCTTGTCCTTTGGCTAAAGCGCTAATGTAGTTATCAATAAAACAATTGCACAGTGCTAAAGCTTCTGATTCATTCACCTCTAATGAGCGAAACCCTACTAAAACACTAGTCAAAAATCTCGCCAAATCCCAAGTACAAGGAGCCAAGATAGCTTCGTCAAAATCGTTGATGTCAAAGTAAACTAATCTGTTGTCTCCTTTGTAGCTACCAAAATTCTCCAAATGCAAGTCTCCGCAAACCCAAACTGCTGGTGCTGTATTTAACACTGTGTTCCCAGCCCAATCCTCGTAAAATAAATGACATGTACCCCGAAAGAAAGCAAATGGATCTGCTCGCATATTCTGATACTTTAAATGCACTAGTTCAGGAATGCGCCCTTGATTAAAGTTTTCTATTCGTTCAAGAACAGTTGTCATCGGCGTAGGAATCTGGCGTTGTGGGGTGTAGGGTGTAGGGAAGACGCATTCTCGAATTGTACACCCTACACCCTGTTCAATAGAGACTTGTCTTTAGTTTTTAAAATAACATTTCCAATGAAAACTTTATATTATCTTAATGTTTTTTCATGAAGAAATACTGTAAGTTTACAGTTGTCATAAAGTAAATATTAAATTTGTAGAGTCTGTTAACACATTTCTACAATATCTTTTCGAAAATTCGGAAAGATTTACAAAAAATACAGATGTTAATCAGCCGATTAGGACTGAATTTTTTGATAAATTAACTCGAGAGCCAAACTCAGTTTAATAATTTGACAGTTCTGTAAGATAATTACAAATTACTTGGTCATTTTTCAGACTATAAGCGTCTGATCGCATCAAGAAAATCGGTTCGATATACTTTATTGGTCTTTCTTTTTGTCAGCAAATTAATTTGCTCCATAAAAGGTAAGTTAGGTTGCTACAGAAAAAATCTTGATGTCAAAAAGACCAAGAGCTTGTTGTTTTATATTGGGAGAAAAAACTTATGGGTTGGTTACAACGACTATTTGGTCAAGACACGCCTGAAGACGCTCAAGTTAATCCTGAGCCAGCCGCAACAAGTGATGAAAGTGGTAGTGAAGGCGAATCAATTCCACCAGAAAGATTAGGGCTAAATGGAGAGTACGATCAGAGTGGTCTTGCAAAGCGAGTAGCTTTAGCTTTTGACGAAGACGGTCGGTTCGATGAGATTTATTCCATATATGTAGCCCAACTTGGTGGCACAGTTGTGCTAAAAGGGGAAGTACCCAGTCAAGATATTCTTGACCAATTGGTAGAAGTCGCTCAAGGTGTAACTGGCGCAACAGATGTTCAGAGTGACCAAGTTAGTGTTGTTGAAATAGAGTAATAACATCAGGCTATCAAAAGTATGAAACATCTATTGCGACATCAAGGGATTCTTACCATCTCATTATTGGCTGTCTTAACCATCTCAGGTTGCGGGGGGCAAAAGTCTGATAATGCTGGTGGTGGAGAAGCAACATCTACACCGACTGCGACTGCGACTGCAACTGCTTCTCCTGGAGCAGGAAACTCATCAAGTTCAACAGGAACGACTACAACAAAGGGAACTGTTCCAGCTGATGCTCAAAAGTTGGGTGTGACACCTACTGGAGAAACTACTTGTCCGAAGGATGCTCCTGTTAAGGGCTTAGTGACAGCGAAGCGGGGTAATATTTATCGAACAGCTAAGGCTCCAGACTACGCCAAGGTTAAGCCAAAAATCTGCTTTAAAGATGAAGCGACTGCTCAAAAGGCTGGCTTTAAAGCTCCCACAGCTAAATAGTTCAGTTTGATGTAAATGTTTTAAGCCCTTGCTTAGCAGGGGCTTAATTATTGTATCGCTTTTATTATTAAGGTGAATATGGTAGCTCAAGTAGCGATCGCTATCCTATACCAAGAAAATAAATTCCTAATGCAGTTGCGGGATAATATTCCTACTATTAGCTATCCGGGCTTTTGGGGGTTATTCGGTGGACACATGGAACCAGGCGAAACTCCTGATGTAACGGTAAAGCGAGAAATTTTAGAAGAAATTGGCTATGTACTACCAACAGTTTCTGATTTTGGCTGCTACCCTGATGAAAAAGCTGTGCGTCATGTCTTTCATGCACCTCTCGTGGTGGAATTGAATCAACTCGTTCTCAGTGAAGGCTGGGATATGGGTTTAGTAACACCAGAAGACATTCACCAGGGTAGTTGTTATTCCGCGATCGCAGGAGAAGTTCGACCCCTTGGATCAATCCATCAACGTATTTTGTTAGATTTTATGAGAAGGAAGAACCTAACCACTAACACCTAACAACTAAATTTTCAATGATGCAATCAGCAAATAAACTGCCACGATGGTTAAGTTTAGGATTAGCGTTTCCTCTTGCAATACTCAATGCTTGGGTATTGCTTCAGGTGGTGCAGTATTTTCAAACTCTGGTGACCGTTTTTGTCGCCGCCATGCTCCTAGCTTTCATTTTAGACTACCCAATCCAGTTTTTACAAAAACGAGGAGTACAAAGAAACCTAGCTGTTTGGGGCGTTTTGCTATTGGCTGTAGTGATTGTAGTTGGTTTAGCTATTACCTTAGTTCCCCAAATTCTTGCACAGCTAAATGAATTTGCAAACATTTTACCTGCTTGGATTGATTCAGGAACTCAACAATTACAAGCCTTACAAAACTGGGCTGCAACTCAGCAACTACCATCTAATCTAAGTAATCTACTCACCCAAATTTTAGATAGATTATCCAGTCAAGTTCAAACATTTATCGGTAAAATTCTCAGTTTTGCTGTTGATACAATTGGCACTCTTCTCAACATACTGCTGACGGTGGTACTAACTGTTTACTTAGTGTGGAACGGTCAAAGTCTCTGGGATGGGGTTTTTGTGTGGCTACCGCCTCATATTGGATTAAAAATTAGGCAAAACATCCGAGAAGATTTTCACGGTTATTTCATTGGTCAAGCAACATTAGCTGCTTTACTAGGGCTAATCTTGACATTAGTATTTGTAGCTCTGCAAGTTCCTTTAGGATTACTTTTTGGTATTGGAATTGGATTTTTTTCTCTGTTTCCTTTTGGAACTGGGTTTGGGATAGCCATAGTTAGTTTCTTAGTAGCTTTACAAAACTTTTGGTTAGCGGTTGAGGTTTTAATTGTAGCGGTGACAATAGATCAAATAAATTCTAACTTTGTTGCGCCTCGTATTCTCGGTAATTTAACTGGCTTAAATCCTGTGTGGGTGGTTGTTTCTTTACTAGTAGGAGCCAAACTAGGAGGAGTACTCGGTTTGTTAATTGCCATCCCTGTAGCTAGTTTTCTCAAGGATATCGCAGATATTTGGCGTGCAGGGGGATTTAATAAGATAGAGAATGTTGAGTCAGAAGCAGAAAAAATCACAAGTGAAACAGCAGGAACTTATAGTTAAACAAGGAGCCAGATGTCAGGCTTAATGGTCAGCTTGTTTACTCTGTGGGCGAGCATGGAATGTTAAGCAATCCAGTACAACTGGAGCTTTTTGAGGTTGGTGTGATTCCAACGGGAAATGATGCGGTAAGCTGTTGCCGCATCTCGGTCTGGACGAAAGCCAAGTAAACGTAGTGTATCTACTCATACCCAGCTTTTCCTAGATTTAAATTAACGGTGAGTTAGCCACTATTTGCTTTCCTGCATAATTCTCACTAACTTTGTTACCACTTTTCTGGGTGTAAATCTTATTGATTCGGCTAGTATTTTATTTTTCAGTCCGGGAATAACCACAGTTTTACCCTCAAGTAAGCTGCGATAGCCAATTTGAGCTACCGTTTCAGCATCCATAATTTTCTGACCACTGACTAGTTTTGAGTCTTCCATAGCAGCCCTTTGTTGAAAACCAGATTCTGTTGGACCCGGACAAAGAGCAGTTACAGTAACACCTGTACCCTCTAATTCATTGGCGATCGCTTCTGAAAAAGATAACACATAGGCTTTAGTAGCGTAATAAACTGCCATTAAAGGACCAGGTTGAAAAGCAGCAGTTGAAGCAAGGTTCAAAATTCTACCATAACCTTGCCCTATCATGTCCTTGAGAAACAACCAAGTTAAATGGGTCAGGGTCACCATATTAACCTGCATCATTTCCAGTTCTTTAGTTATATCGTTTTCCTGAAATAATCCATAACTAGCAAAGCCAGCATTGTTCACCAATACATCGACTTTAATGGATTCTTGCTGCAATTGTGTAAAAATTTCTTCTGCAGCTGTTGGTATAGCTAAATCTTTAGCAATAGCTTTTACCTCAATACCGTATTTTTGTTTAAAATCATGTGCAATTTGAGTTAGCTTTTGACCACTTCTAGCGATGACAACAAGATTATAACCATCCTGAGCAAATAGCTTTGCGAATTCGTAGCCAATTCCTCCAGATGCTCCTGTAATAAGAGCTGTTTGTTTACGCTTACCCTGGTATGTTGTGTTCATGATTTTCTCTTGGGATTTGCTTAGTATGTTTGCTAGATAGATAAAAAACCGTCAAGGCTTTGTTAAAAAAGTCAATAAAAGAGGAGTCAGGAGGAGCCACTGCGGTGGACGGGTTCCCCGGCATAAAGCATGTGGCGTTCAGAATACAACCTTTTCAAGAGCAAAGACGCTCTCACACAAAGAGCAAGCTCCGCGTTCGCGGAGCTTGCTTCCACGCAGGGGAACGATTTGATGCTCTACACTCAGACAAATTGTATTAGAAAGTCTTCAGAAACTCGATCAGCCCTTTTTTATCTTCATCTGATAATTCTGAGCCAAAAGTGTGACCCTTGTCTTCAAAGAAGTCAGGAGACTTGTTTGCCCTTAAAAGTACTCGCACAAGCTTACCTTTAAGACCACCTTCAGGGTTCAAGTCTTCTATAACGTTTTTCAGGTTGATATTGGCGATCACATCTTTAGGATCTATGTTTGCTACCAGATTGACGGGTGTCCCTTTTGGGACTTTAGCCTTAAATCCTAGAGGAAGACCCAAGGTGCTATCTTGAGTTGTTCGGTAGATAACTTTATCACGCTTTTCAGGCCACAGCAGTTTCTCCATTGCATCAGTATAGGCTTCGATACGTCCTTTTACTGATGGATCTTCATTATATTTTCCTAAAGAGTTGTTGTGGAGGAGCGGTGCTGTTGCCCAGATGCTTACCAATGTTGGTGTACGATAATAACCCACACCCCCAGAAGGCACCTCAAACTTAATTGGTTTGGTTTCGTTAAAAGGATTTTCTAGAGTCAGTTCCCCTGGTGATGGTAGTTCTTTGTACGTCTTAGACGAGAACTCTCCCCAGATATGCCCTTGGGTTGCATTTGTTCCTAGTGTACGACTAGCATTAGTGCCTATTAATGTGACTGGATAACGCTTGTCATCTGACAAGTAGTTGTGATCTAAGAAATCACTACTAAACACAGATTCCAAGTACCACTGTTGAGCTTTTTCGGGGTCAATAGCTATTTCCGCAGGAGGCTGTTTACTAGAATGACAGCTAGCACAAGTGTTAGCAAAGGCAATCTTACCGCGTTTTAAAACAGACTCATCCTTTGTGAGGAAAGCCTCACCTCCAGGCGCGTCTTTAAGATACATCGGTTTGATAGTTTTCAGAAACGCCTCTGCATCAGCCATACGGGCTTCTGTTTTTCTCCAGTATTCGCAGTTTTTTCTAGCAGTTTCTATGTCGAAAGGTTTTTGCGGTTTTCTACCTAACATAGCGTCATGGAGACTCAGCCAGTAATCACCGCACATCCCTATGTTGACGTAAACGCGCAGTGACGCGTTTGCAACTCCTGTAGAGTCTGCGCCATCCTTGAGGATGTGATGTACCTCCTTGGTCGAACCATCGTCCATGACCTCAGGGTAGGTCGGGCGATCGCTCAAATTAAAGATGGAGTTGATCGCATTTGGGTTGTTGATATGATCAGTAGCCACACGAGAAGTATCTGACGTTCCCGGTGGCTGTGTGTTTAGCACCTGCTTAACAAAATTATCATCTTTGAGTTTAGTCGAGAATAATTGAGCTTCCTTAATATACTGATTCCCCAGTGCTGAAACCAAATTATCCCATGTCGGGTGTGCTGGGTCTTCAGGTGGGTTGAGGGGATTCAACGCCACATGACAGATAGCACAAGTTTGCCCAATTCTGTAGGGAGGCTCAATTTTTGCATTTTGACTATACTTGACAGGATCCCATTTTTTTGGATCGAAGTCCGGGTTGTTGAACTTACGCAACCCGATCACCCCTGTTGAGAGAGGGTCTTTGCATTTATCGAGCCACAAACCGTATTTGTCGGGTTCTGTCGCTTTTTCACATCCAGGATCGTTGATTGTGCCAAACTTTTTGAATCGCTCATCACGCTTGCGTGAGTCAATGAGGCTTAGTAAGTCCACATTACCGTCGGTTCTCTTGGCTATCTCACGATAGTACTTATCATTACCCCCAGTCCATAAGTACCAAGTGCAACGACCTCGATTTTCTGCCTCTGTTAACTGTGAGTTATATGGTAGATATCCAAGTCCATCACAATTATCACTAGACTCAGATGTTGGTGTTTTATCGTATTCACTAGCAATAGGTACAGGTTGACTATACTCACTTGCCAAAGCTGTAGATACTCCGTAACCGCAGATTAGGCACACAATCACAGTTAGAAGCATCAGACAGCCCTTGAGAATTAGACTTATCCTCTTCATAAAAATCTCTGGTTGGAATATTTAAACATTCAGAAGGTGTATCTCACTCGCAAGATACGTTGACCTAAGAAGTTAAAGCCTTCCTGTAAATATTTTATCCACAAGAGGGCATCCTAGTTTAACAAAAATACAATAAGTTGACAGTTCTTAATTGTATTTTCTCGCAAAAAACTCGGAAACTTATAGAATACAACGAGTTGAATTCTGTTCATCTCTTGTCTAGTCCAGAAAGGACGACGTTTTAACCAACATTCCTAACTGACTTCCTGAACACCAGGTGACGCGAAATAAAAAGGAGTCAGAAGACAGAATTCAGGAGTCAGAATACATAACCCCCAAGCGGGATGGTGTTTTAGGAAAAGTTTCAACCCCTCCGCACGATAACGAGAAGGGGGCGTGGTTTTGACCAGCATTTATCATTCTGAATCCTGGCTCCTGACTCCTGAATTCTTCTTTATAAAGTTCGTGAGAAATTATTGTGAGAATTCAGCCTCCCACTTTTTCCAAAGTTTTTTGAGTTCTTGAATTTGTTTTTGGTCTTTTATTGCTATCCAACCATTTTTAATCGCTTCCTTTTCTCTTTTAGTTAGCTTCCAGGAAAGAGGAGGTTGGTATTCGCCTTGTTTACTATAAAATTCGGGTGCTTCCTTCTTGGAGGGGAAAAAGATCGGGAAGTATTGAATTTCTATGTTGTCATCTTTTTGGTTGTTGTATTTTTCTTGAAAAATTTCTACTTCGGCGCAGTTTCGAGCAGTATTGATGGGATCTCGAACTTGATACATCGTTTGTAGTGGGCCTAATGTTGCAATGAACAAACCTGAATTTTCTTCAGTTTCATTTGGTTTATCAGATGGAGGCTCAGGCTTAGGAAAGGGATTAATTTGTATCAACAAAACTTTCTTAATATTTAGTTCTCTCTCGGGTTTGAGCCATTCATTAAGCCATTCTAGTACTGCGACAAAACCAGAATTGTCGAAATAACCACCATCAGCTATATGATAACTGGGATAATTAGGATTGACTACTTGCTTGTCACGACCACGACAAATAGGTGAGACATAAGGAAAAGTTGCTGAGAGTCTAGCAGCCGTGACAAGATTAATGTCATAGTCGGCGTAAAGGGTGTTAAAGTCTACATATTTTTTCTCAGGATTTTTTCCAAAAGTCATTGGTGAGATTAGGAAGCGACGACCATCTTCAACCAAAGTCGCGTTAAGTATAGGAATGGGGATTTCACCTCGAAAAATTTGTTCTCGCCAGGTTGCTAAAGTTTTCGGGTTGTGTATCTTATTTTCTGAACCTTTCATTTCTCCTTGCCAGTCTGTCTCTAGAGCAATACCGCGATCTGGTACTAAGTTCGTAAAAATAGAGGGAAACAGTGGTAAGCCAATGATTTTCCACAAATCTGGATAGGTTAATCCCCAACCAGTAGCATCTAAACTATCTTCAGTAGCACTAGTAAAGATCTTCTGTAGTTCCTCTGTGTCTGGATAACCCTGAGAACTAAAACGATCCAAATAGTAAATTGTGCCTACCGAACCACCTGAGACAGCACTAATCAAACCAATAGATTTGGTAAACGAACTCCCTAACAATTTCTCATCCTGCAATCCAGTCAGTACTTCAGCTGTCCATCCGGCTGCTTGAATTCCACCACCACTAGCGCAGACAACGACTAAAGTTTTTTCTTGGTTCTGATGTTGGAGACGTTTATCGATTACTGTTTTAAAATCTTTTAGCTGTTCGTTCTTATCTTTGTTCTGAATAGTATCTTTTTTGAGTTCAAAAAAGTGGTCTACCTTAAATTGCCAATACATAGCAGCAGAAATCAGCAACCAGAAAAATAAGACAGAAACTCGAAAGCAATCAAAATAAAAGGTAAGACTCCCTAAGAAAAGACTTGCGATCGCAATCAGAAGCGTTACATAAAAAAGTGCGGAGGCTTCTCTTTGGTTATGAACTGGACGAGGTTTAAAGACAATAAAAACAAACAGGTAGACGGCTAAAAGAACTAAAAAGAAAGCGAATGCGTTAATATGATCGTCGGTTAGTTGACCATTGTTAGGATTGATATAGCCTTGGTTAGAATGTTTTGTCAAAAACGAAATTACCACAGCTAACCAATGTTTTAGAAAAGCGCTACGAGTTAATGAATCTCTTATCCAATCAAAGGCAAAGAAAAATACGGCACTAGATAATATACCAGCAAAAAATCCTATCCATCTTTTGTCTTTAATTTCTTCTTGCGATAGGTCAGTTGCAGTTATAGCAACAGGTGAGGCTAGCGCGATCGCTAGCAGATACTCGAACAGTTGCGGCATTACTGGTAATTGTGGTACGCCAAAGCGAGCTGGTGCATTATATACTATGATATGGGCAGTAAGTATTACTACCATTGATGCTGCGCTTGCGCCAAGTATAGTAAAAGTTAATTGCCCGGCACCGCGTAGAACAAATAAATTCTTGAGCATCGCTGGTAAGAAAAATTTAGCGACCGCAGGTAAGCCTAACAGCAATAAACCCATTAAAATAGGTACGCGCAAAAAGAAAATGTATTGCCAAAAAGTAGCAGGCACTAGCAGCCAACCGATTACAATTGCGAGGACTAAAACAGTCCACACAACGATCTGTGGACCGATATTTTTGTCCAAAGTCAAAATATTTCTCATAACTTCTCTTCAGCTAAATCGCTTCACTCCTGGAATTTCAAGAATAAAATTTGCCCCATATACAGATGCAGGAGTTTGAAATCCTAACTCTGTCTGACCTTGAAGAATATGTTTGATAGTTGCTACAGCAGTGAGTGCGGTCAAATCATAAGCTTCAGATCCTTCTAGCCTTGCTTGAATTTTTTGGCCTGTTTCGTCTTCTACAATACCTAAAACTCTTGTCTTTCCTTTAGCTCGCTCTGCTTCCGTAGGTCCTGAAGGTAAAGTTTTCAGCAAACTTTTTATACCACTCTGGAACAATGGCGAATCAAATATCCCTCTCAAATAACGACTTGATTGCATCAGCAAAGGTAAGGGAGCAGGAAATACAGTATAGACCTCAATATTTTCAATCTTGGTACTGTAATAAGCAGTAACCAAATCTGCTCGCCAAGGGTTAGTTACCGCAGTTACAAAACCATCACCCAAATCAATCCTCAGACTTTTTGCTCCTGGTTGAGCAGAAATAAGTTTTCCGTCCTTTCTAACTACACCCATCACATGAAGATTAGGGAGAACTGTATTTGCAGTTCCCTGGGATACACCTCCTTGGGTTTCATAGATGAGAGTTAGTTTATTAGCTGTTGGTAACTGAGATTTGAGGTATACAGCTAAGCAGTCAGTGGGGACGACACCGAATCCGATACCAGGAAGTAGCATTATTCCTGCTGCTTTAGCTTCTGCATCACGCTCAAGTAAAGCTTGGAACTCAGGTACTTCTCCTGCTATATCTGTGTAGTGAGTTCCAACTTTTAGACAAGCGTCTACCAAAGGTTTGGCACTGAGGGAAAAAGGTCCAACACAGTTAAGAACTACAAAAACATCAGCGAGCGCGCTTTCAATTACTGCAGCACTATCCAGACTAAAAACTCGAAATTCTAGACCTAATTCATTTGCTTGTGCGGCAACTGATTCCCGGTTTCGTCCGGCTAGAATGATATCTAAAGAATCTCTTTTTGCCAATTGGGCAATCAGTTTACCAACGTATCCAGTGGCACCATACAATAACACTTTGGCAGTCATCTTAAATATATACCCCCGTTATATAGCGTTTCTAAATTCATGGAACAAAGTCAATATGCTCCCATAAATTAATTTCAACGGGTTCTACCAAAAACTCACTTGCTTTTTCGCTAATTGCCTTCATGTAAGGCATTTGTAAGTGCTGATCTAAAATTTCTTTGCTCATCCATTTTTCATACAGCATAAATATTGAAGGATTAGCTTGAGATTGATATAGGTTGTAATTGAGGCAACCTTCTTCAGCTAACGTTAAATTTACAATCGGCAAGTATTCCTCCTTAAATCTTTCCTCCATACCAGATTTAACTTTAATGGAAGCAGTAACGATAACTTGTTGAACTGTCATTATTTTTCTCCTCTTTGCAATAGAATGATTAAGCTCAAGTATTGATGCTATTAATAATCTGCGACGGTTTAAAATACTGATAAGGAACTTGACGAGTTTGATTTTTTATATCTATTTGTCTTTCCACATCAGCTAGGTTTTGCCGGAATTGAATGAGAAGTTCCTGAGCTAGAGGATCGGCAAATTCCTCGTCATAAAATCCTAATTTATCATAATGATAAGATGTTAACACCATAGTCCAGAAGACTTGATCCGCAGCTTGCTTAAAGGGGGGCAAGAACTTCATAATAGTTGCCATATCAATTCCTTTGGTTTCTGGAACTGGGTGATAGGCAGCGTAGGGCATATTCGGCACAAATGCCATGTATTCGTATTGGGTAAAATTCAAAACAGAATGCAAAGGACCACAGGTAAAAATAACGACGGTTAGAACTTCAATCAATTGCTCTAGAGTCTCAATTTTCTGCGGCATACCTTTAACGCAACCTCCGTCTTTAGCAGCGAGTTCCTGCGCCCAATTCTGCAACTCATAGTCTTCAGCTAAATCTTGTGGCGTCTTGTAATAAAGTTTGACATAATTAATAACAAAATTTTCAACAGCCTGCCACACTAATAAACCATCATCCCGAAAAGGATAGTGAGGAAGAACTTCAGGATCATCCATCTTCCGTTTCTTAATTTCCGTTGGGAAAACGAAATCTTGTATACTCCATGTTTGATAGGTCTGAGCTACGAAAGTCAGAGATTCTTCTAGAGTCCCCGCCATAAAGCGATCTACAGGTCCTCCTGCTTGTAAGAATTGTTTTCTCCCCAAATCGTTGTCAAATAGCATAAATCGGAAGTGGGGTTTAAGGAGTAAAGCAATAGGATGATTTTCTCCTAATTGTCTAGCAGTCACGATCGCAAAAGGAGCCATAACAGCATGGGTAAAAGAGAAGTGGGAACCCAGTTCTTGATGATTGCCTTCTGCAACCTGTAGACAAAGTTTGGCAAAAAACCAATCTAAAGGAGCATCTTTGGGTGTGTAAACGAGTTTATTATTTCCCGATTCGCTCTTAAGTTCAATAGCAACAGAAACTAAAGAACCCCCTTGAGGTGAATTACTCGGTTGCCAGTAGAATAAGGCTCTGGTTTTAGGTAGATATTTTCTGCCACTTTCAGAATTTCCCCCTTTAACATTTTGCAATAAGGGGTAATCTAAGAAGTATATTTTTCCTTGTTTAAGGGCTGTATCTAGGTTGTAGTCAGCACCTAAAACTTGCTGAAAATGACTATTGTTGATTGCTAAATCTTCAGGTAAATCATCAATCCGATGAGTGGCGATCGCATTAGCTCCAGAAAGTCTTTGTTCCGCAAAAAATGAGTCGGTGCGATAGTGTGGGATGAGATTTGGTTTGGGGAGCAAATTTAACAATTCTTCGTATTCCTCTAGGTTATCTAAAGGATCGAGAAAATTTTTGGCTTTTGCCGCCAGCATATTAGCGGGAAGATTTGCCATACTGGCTAAACGCTTTGCTGTATATTCGGCAGAGAAGCATTCTTGCTTGGGTACGCGGTCTATTACGGGAATCGGAGCTAGGGCTTTATGATCGAATTGGTAATCTTCTCGATTTTTCTTAAGGATATTTTCTCTGGCAGTCGGATTTGGTTCTTGTTGGGGTAAATAGGGTTTCATTATATCCCTCCATTTGGAATTACTTAGGTATTTCTCGACTTATAAAGTTTTCAGATACTCGATTAAGGCTTTTTTATCTTCAGCAGGCAAATCGGTACCGTAGAGATGTCCTTGATTTCCATTGGCTTCCACGCTGGTATCGTATTTAAAACCAACTTTAAGAGCTTCTTCCCCTTCAGCAACAAAGCCAACTTTCTGTGGATCATAGACATCGTATCCTCGATAGAATACTTTGGTACGGTTTTCAGGAAGTTCAAGCAGGTCTGTTAAGTAAGGTACTGAACCGTTATGTAAATAAGGTGCTCTCAGCCAAAGTCCATCAAGGGAAACCGATACATAACCATCTGTCTTCCGTAGCTGTTTAAAATCCCACTCATAGCCGTCGGCAAAGTGGCTATAAGCATCTACTGCTTGCTGAGTCCACATATCTATACGGTGGCGATCAGTTCCCACTTCATTAACTGGAATAACTTTACCTGTTCTTTCTCCACCAAAAGCATGACAAGAAGCACAGTTTTGTTCAAAAATCTTACTTCCCGTGTCTGCTAATTGTGGCTCGATCGCAAAAGGATATTTCGGCGGTTCGAGTTGCTTAATATAGTCTTCTACCCGCTTGAGATCTTGGATAGGAAGTGATTTTTTGGTAGCACCGTCGCCGATTGCGCCTTCTTGAATGGTTTCCGTCAGCGAAGTTTCCAGTCCATCCCAATGCAAAGCAAACTCTTTATGCAGCTTTTCATTCCACAGTGGCATCATATCAGAGTTGCCAATCGTATTATCTATAGGCAAGCCTAAAGTTCTAAATTTAACTGGATTAAACGGATCAATACGACCAGGTCCCCAATTGGGTCGAGAATCCATCCAAGCATAGGATTGTTGCAGTTTGAGGAGTGTTTTTTTGGTTTGTGGAATTAGCAGATAGCGATAAAGTTGTTTTTCCAACCAAGATAACTGATGGTTATACTCGATCGCTGGCAGAATATAGTCGGCAGTAAATTTAGGGTCATTGGCACAAGCGAACAAAAATCGCAGGTAACTTTGAGAATCAAATTTACTAGAAGCTCCTGCTGGAACGATGGTAGGTTTATCTTTAGGAGTTTTCCGGAACGTGCTTTGATGGCAAACCGCGCAGGTAATCCCTTGACGCGGAAAGCCAATGGTTTTTTTGGAAATTCCGACGGGTGTCTCTTTCCCCTCTTCCCATGTCAATCCTAGAGAAGTATAACCACCGGAGCCTGGTAGCTTTTCGGGAAAGACGCGCGGCAGTACCAGCCAAATCCAATAAGGTGTCCCTTCTGCATTTTCCGTGCCAATGGAACCATATTTAAAGTGTTCCTCTGATGACTCGTAATAGGTAGGAACTTCTCGAAAGAGATTATACCACCCGATATAAGCCACAGAACCCACCAAAAGCAGAATAATGACTGTGATTACAGTGATCGTTTGCCCTAATTTTGTCTTCAATACGTTCATAAACTTTCTTTTCTCCCTATTGCACAAGTTCAACCCCAAATTAGGAGAATCCCTTGGCGGGTTGTGAAATTTCTGGCTGTTCGCGCATAGCGAGGTACAAAAGAATTCCCTCGATGACACCGAAGACAAGATCGACCAGAGCGATCGTTAAAAATCCCAGACTTTGACCAAACAAAAAGACAGCACAAAGGAAAAAAGATGATCCACCACCTCGCGTCACCAATACCGACATCCAAGCTGTTGCTTTGTAGCGATAGGGATCGATCGCGCCAGGAATATACAAAATACTGATTTCCAACAGCAGCAATCCCGCCGCACGCACCCAGATAATTGGGACAGGAATCTGCATTTTTAGTAAAGAGAGCAAAGTTTCTGGAAAGAAGCAACAGGGAATGACAAAAAACAGATTGGCAATAATCCCTAACCAGACAACCCGACCGAACCATTTGGCATAATTATTCATGAGTTCTTTTTCCTATCGAGAGATTTTACATTTTGCACTCTAGCCATTTATCTTCAAAGTTTTTTCATATACTCAACCAATGCTTCTTTCTCCTCCGATGAAAGATCAGTACCATACAAATGACCGCTATTGCTATTGCCAGGTAACTTCGTATCGAACTTAAAAAAGTCGTGGTCGCCTTCTGCTGCGACATTAGAGACAAAGCCAACGTTTTTTTGATCAAAAACGTCATATCCTCGATAGAACTCCTGAGGGCGCTTTTCTGGTGCTTCTAGCAAGTCTCTTAGACTTGGTACGGAACCATTATGCAAATAGGGCGATCGTAACCAAATCCCATCTAAAGGCATACTGGCATAACCATTCGTCTTACGGAAGTGATTGAATCGCTGGTTTACACCCTGATAAGAAATGTCAGTAAAGAGTGTATTTTGATTCGAGAGTGTCTCATAGGTGTAAGAATCGAGACGACCGGGATCTGTACCAATCTCTTTAATTGGGACTACCTTACCGACCTGGGAACCACCAAACACATGACAACTAGCACAAGTATTTTCAAAGATGGGTTTTCCTACAGCCGCCAAATTTTCATTAATTGGGTAGGGATAGGAAGGAGCAGGTAAATCTAGAAGCCAATCTTTAACGCGGTGAATCGCATCAAAGTTAATCGTCGTTGGTGTAACTAATGCCAAAGCAGCACTATTGTTACGCTCGTCAACGGAATTATTATTGCCATCCCAGTGTAATTGCATTCCCTGTCGCTGTCGTTGCTCCCAGATGCTTGGGAAATCAGCAATGCCATTGAGTTCGTCTTTTGAAAGCTTCTTAATGGGAAAATTAAACTGGCGTGTTTTATAGCTGCTAAAGGTATCGACTCGCCCCGGTCCGTAGTCGGATTGGCTATCCATAAACGCAAATTTACTTCTCTGTAAAATCAGTGCATCCCGCGTTTGAGGAATGACAAAATAACGATAAACTAATTTTTCAAGCGGGTTGAGTTTGGCTCCCATCGCTTCAATATGTGGCATCATTTCCCTAGCATTGAACCGCTCGTCAATGGCGATATCTGAGAGAAACCGGATATACGCCCCTAAATTGACCGTATTAGAGGGCATAGTAGTAATAATTTGCGGTTGACTATTGGGTGTCTCGCGCACGGATCCAGCATGACAGGTGGCGCAATTTTGACCGACCCGTTCAAAGCCAATCTTGCTTTGGGAAAAGCCTATTGGGAGATCCTTCCCTGGTTCTTGAATAAAACCTAAAGAGGTATACCCTTTCCCTGGTAATTTATCAGCAAACACGACGGGGAGAACTTTCCAGACCCAATAAGGAATGCCATTCGCCTTTTCACCGCCAATCGACCCATATTTAAAATGTTCGTTAATGTCTGCATATCTGACCGAACCATTATTCCAAAGGAAGGGCCAAGCTAGAAGTAGTACCACAGCTAAGACAGTTCCAATAACAAACACCCAAATGCGTTTGAAAACTGTTTGAATTAGTATTGGTTTATCTTGTTGGCTCATAAATTAATCCAAAATCTAAAATTATGTAAATGGTGGCGGGTTAAATACAGTCATGACTTCTTTAACCATTTCATCATAGTCGCCGCCGTAACGGGAGCTTTCGTAGCATCCCAAAGGGTTTTCTAAGGTATTAAGTAAGCATTTATTGCAATAAATACAGGGTCGTTCTGGAATATCTTTTCCTTTGGCAAATTGCTGAACTAGATCGTTATTAGCTACTAGAGGACGAGCGATACTTACTGCATCGCAAAATTGCTCCTCAATTGCTTTACGAATGTAAGAAGCCTGTTGAAATCCCCCTGTGCAAATTACCGGAATCTTGACGTTTTTCTTAATCTCTCCTGCATGACTCAGACTAATTCCTTGGTAAGTGTGTAGCAGTTTCTGCATCTCTTGGGACGACACAAATTCACGAAACGATTGGTCTAAAGCCTCAGCTTTTACCTCTAACCCTTGAATTGGGTTAGTTTCATTCTGCCTCTGTCGCTGAACCCGATACCAGAACCACAGAAAAACCGGATGTAAGAACTTATAGCGAAAGAGCAGATAGTTGCGGAAGGTTTGGTTACCACTAGAAAGCATGGTGTCGTAAGAACTACTGGCTTTATCCGTTGAAAACTTACCTTCTAGGGGAAAAGTCCCAGCAGGGTTCAGGGGATGGGGAAATAAACTTCCAGTGGACACATGAATCGCATCAGCCCCAGCTTCCTCTACCCACTTGCAGACTTGAATGGACTCTTCTAAGGTATTTCCTGGTTTTTCCCAAGGAATTACAGCATTGTTATATTCCACGGCACTGATTTTAGCTTGCAGGTGAAAATCATTTCCCACCTCCTTGCGAATTGCTTGGATAACCTCTAGTAAAAAACGCGCTCTATTTTCTAGAGAACCTCCATATTCGTCGGTGCGGTCGTTGATCCCGGAGCTAAGAAATTGAGTAAATAAATAACCATTGGCACTATGTAGTTCTACCCCATCGAGTCCTGCTTCGCGGGCGCGTCTAGCACCATTGGCAAAAGCCCGGACTGTATCCCCAATCTCTTCTTTTGTCATCGCCCGACACTCTAATCCGTGAAATGACTCGGTATGGTTGGTCGAACTCTGGCGTATATAACTGTTCTCAACGCCTTGGATATCTTGCTGGCGACCGGAATGGCTCAGCTGCATAAGAAATTTGCAGCCGTATTCGTGGACTTTTTCGCCCACTTTGTGCCAGAAAGGAATGCGATCATCGCTGTGAATCGTCGCATAATTGGGCACAATTCTTCCTTTGATAGTCACGGGAACGAAGGAAGAAACAATCGCCCCTACACCACCTCTGGCAAACTTCTCCTCCCAATTAATCCTTGCCTGGTTTCCTGAACCATCGTAGTTATCAAATCTACCGGAGATATTAGAACGAAAGATCCGATTTTTGACGGTTAGGTTCCGAAACGTTAGAGGCTCAAAAATGATGTCATTCTCCATTTGTTTTCCTTTTGTCAAAGTTATGTTATTTGGAAATTTTCCCTATAAAAATCTGAACCGCCAAAGGAATTTAGGACTTACCCATTGACAGAAATCATTAGATATGGGGCACTAATTAATAGCACCTCGACCAAAGATTTTTCCGCAAATGAGGGTGTTCTCGTCCATTGTAGGGGGGCAAGCATGAGCGCCCCTACAAGTCTAAAACAACCATGATCTGTTGATAGACATCATATTCGATTTGTATAGTGCGTAAGTCCTATAATTGATTATTTTGTTTACGAAATGGAGATGAGTATAACCTCATCGAAAATTGCAGATTAATCTACAAGTAATTATGGGGAAAATTTGTAAAAATCAGAAAAACTGATTTTCAAGTAAGAAGCTAGAGGACAGAAGCGATTGATGATCGTTGCCTAAAGCCTTGTGGTATATACACAAGTCTTGAAATCACCACCTGAAACTTGGTTTCTTTGTCTTAATCCTAAGACTAGTCACAGGCATAGATTTTCAATTCCGCCAAAGTTTGGGCATTTCGGGCTCTAAAAGAGCCACCTATGTGTATACCATAAGGTTGAAGACAGAGTATTCTAATAATGACACCCTATCCCTCTCCCAAGTAGAGACGCTTCTCCTGACGGAGAGGCTTCGCCCGACGCGCAGCTATGCCCGCAGGGCTTTACGCGAACGCGCTGCGCGCCTCGCAACAGGTTTTATTTTCTGTTCCGGTTTTATCCGGAAACCTGAACCGATTATGGGCAAAGTTGGGCAGCTATGCTTTACCCTTATTTTTCTCAATCTTCTCTCGTTTTTCTGCCTTTTGCCTTCTGCATAGCTGCCTTGCCCGAAGGCTCGTCAATAGTTGAGTCAAACCGAAATTTGCTCACTCATTCTTTTGTATCTCAGACTTGGTTAAAGCACAATCGTCGTAGAACTTTCTTTATAAAACTTTATGCTTTTTGGAGAAAGTTCCACCGGGAGCAACGCTCTAACAGTGAAAGCAGGCGATCGCGAAAAACCAACTTACTTAAGTAATAAAGTATTATTTGACACAATTAAATGAGCATAGACATCAGCGACCGGAGAATACCACCTCCTTCGCTGTTGGAGATCATTGGTAACAAATTAAAGCTGTGCCAACTTTGTCAATAGGTCTAAAGTAGGAAACGCGATCGCACTCCTTTAAAGCGCGAAGCCATAGTAAAAAAATACGGATTGAAGATGCACAAAAGACTTCTATGGGTGATGCTAGTATTGTTATTTTAGTTACTCCATCATAAATTCTATAGAATTAAGATTATCAGATAAAAGGAGAATTACTTGAACGGAAAAACCTTTATCCGTCGCTTACGATTAGAAAACTTCCTTTCCTACGGAAGTGAGGGAGAAGAAATTGAACTGCGACCTTTGAATATATTAATTGGTTCAAATGCATCCGGCAAATCTAATTTAATTGAGGCGATCGCGCTTCTTAAAGCAACACCTACAGATTTACCTGCGTTTATTCGTCAAGCGGGAGGGATTAGTGAATTTTTGTGGAAAGGTCAACATAGTAACACTGTAGCAGAAATACAAGCTATTGTAGACTATCCCAGAATACAGACACTAAGCTATCAAATTAGCTTATCTATGGCTGGTCAAAAATTAGAGTTGATAGACGAATTTGTGGAAAATGAACAACCATTTCCTGGTGAAGATGATGTTTATTTTTACTATCGTTATCAACGTGGTCGTCCTGTTTTAAATGTAAAACTAGACGGTGTGGTGAAACAAAGAGAACTCCGCCGTGAGGACATGATTCCTGATCAATCAGTTCTATCGCAAAGAAAAGATCCCGATTTGTATCCGGAACTTTCATATTTAGCAACTCAATTTTCTAATATTAGTTTATATAGAATTTGGAATATTGGGCGAGACTCAGAACCTAGAAATCCTCAAAAAACAGACTTGCCAGAGCATCCTCTTCTAGAAAACGGTAGTAACTTAGGTTTATTTTTAAATAACTTACAATATCAACTAGGCAATAGACAAATCATAGAAAAACTTAAGAAATTTTATGATGCAGCAGAAGAATTAAGTATAAAAATCTATGGTGGTACAGTACAAATATTTATTCGTGAAGAAAATCTTGCACAACCTATTCCCGCAACTCGTTTATCTGATGGTACTCTCCGTTATTTATTTTTAATGGCTTTACTTCTAGATCCAACACCACCACCACTTATTTGTATTGAAGAACCAGAAATCGGTTTACATCCAGATATTCTCCCCACGATTGCTGAGATGCTAATTGAAGCATCTCAGAGGACACAGCTGATTGTAACAACTCATTCTGATGCTTTAGTTTCTTCGCTCCCCCCTGAAGCTGTGCTGGTATTTGAGCGAGATGAACAAGGAAGCCATTTACGTCGTCTTGATCCTGAAAAATTGAAAGACTGGCTAGAAAATTATACTCTAGGAGATCTCTGGCGGATGGGTGAAATTGGAGGAACCCGATGGTAAAGGAGATCCGTATTTATATTGAAGGTGGTGGTGATGGTAAAGAGTCAAAAGCTAAACTTCGGGAAGGATTTCATAAATTTCTACAAGTATCACGCGAGCGACGAATAAACATTACTATGTGCGGTAAGCGTAATGACGCTTTTCGGGACTTTAAAAATGCTTTAAAATCTCACCAAGATGCCTTTAACTTGTTGCTTGTAGATGCTGAAGCTCCAGTTAAATTGTCTCCTTGGGAGCATTTAAAGTCGAGGGATAATTGGGATTTACCAGATGTTGATGATATTCATTGTCACTTAATGGTTCAAGTTATGGAAGCATGGTTTATTGCTGACATTGAAACTCTTAGAAAGTTTTATGGTCAAGGGTTCAAAGAAAATGCAATTAAGAGAAGTCAAGATGTGGAGAGTCTTGATAAAGATATTTTAAACAAAAAACTGAAAGCTGCTACTTGTAACACTTCTAAAGGTGAGTATCACAAAATAAAACATGCTTCACTGCTTTTGGCAAGCTTGAATGCTGATCAAGTCCGCAAAGCGTCACTTCACTGTGACCGACTTTTTAGAACACTCGTACAAATAATTGACACTTCCATGAAATAATCTCTGAATTTCCGTTATCATCGAGTATTAGCAGCTTGTAACTTAGTAACCATGACGGCTTCTGACTCTGCGTCCCAAACAAACGAACCTAATAACTCGACTGCACCTCATGCTGATCATCGACTAGTGGATCGCAGTAGGCTCAGTAAAATGTATCAGCACTACGTGGAAATGAAGGATAAGTATCCTCACGCACTGCTGCTGTATCGGGTAGGAGATTTTTTTGAAACTTTTTTTCAAGACGCGGTTACTATCTCCAGAGAACTGGAATTAGTTTTAACAAGTAAACACGGGGGAGAAGTCGGTAGGGTATGCATGACAGGTGTACCACATCATGCATGGGAGCGTTATACTACCCAGTTGGTAGAAAAAGGCTATGCAGTGGTGATTTGCGATCAAGTGGAAGACGCTGCTGACGCTGTTGGTTTGGTGCGACGTGAAGTAACCCGCATCCTCACTCCTGGTACTTTGCTAGAAGAAGGAATGCTCAAGGGGAGTCATAATAACTATCTAGCTGCTGTGGTTATTGCGGGAGATCATTGGGGTTTAGCTTATGCAGATATCTCTACTGGTGAATTTCTCACAACTCAAGGAACTCCTTTAGAACATCTCACCCAAGAATTAATGCGGTTGCAACCTTCAGAGGTACTGGTTCCTACCAATGCTCCTGATTTGGGAACTTTACTACGTCCGGGTGAAAAATCAGAACATTTACCAGATTGTTTACCACCATCGTTCTGTTATTCTTTAAGATCGCAAAATCGGTTCAGCGCAGGTGAAGCAAGAGCAAGATTATTGCAAACGTTTAAAGTGCGATCGCTTGAAGGGCTCGGTTGCGATCACCTACCGTTAGCAGTTCGCGCTGCTGGTGGGCTTTTAGAATACATAGAAGATACACAAAAAGAAAACACCGTTCCTCTACAACTACTCCGCACCTACACCCTCAGTGACTTCTTAATTGTTGATCATCAAACCCGCCGTAACTTAGAAATTACCCAAACAGTTCGTGATGGTAGTTTTCATGGTTCTCTGCTTTGGGCGTTAGATAACACCTGTACAACAATGGGGAGTCGCGCTTTACGGCGCTGGTTATTGCAACCTCTACTTGATATAAAAGGTATTAGCGCTCGACAAGACACGATCCAAGAACTCGTAGAAAACACTAACCTCCGCCAAGAATTGCGGAAACTGTTAAAGCAAATTTATGACTTGGAACGCTTGGCGGGACGTGCTGGTTCTGGTACTGCTAATGCAAAAGATTTAGTCGCATTGGCGGATTCGTTATCTCGTCTACCAGAATTATCTCACTTAGTCAGTGAGGCTGAGTCTCCGTTTTTAAAGGCTCTACAAAAAGCACCACCTCTGCTGCAAGATTTAGCACAAAAATTACAAGCTCATATTGTGGAGTCACCACCAATACATTTAACAGAAGGTGGTTTGATTCGCCCTGGAATTAATCCTCAGTTAGATCAGAGGCGCGTTACTGTAGAAGAAGATCAACAGTGGATTGCTAATTTAGAAGTTGATGAGAGAGCAAGGACGGCAATACCCAATTTAAAAGTAGGGTTTAACAAAACCTTCGGGTATTATATCAGTATTTCTCGTGCAAAAGCTGATTCTGTACCTTCTAATTACATCCGCAAGCAAACATTGACCAACGAGGAGCGCTACATCACACCTGAATTGAAGGAAAGAGAAGCCCGAATTCTCACAGCGCGGGATGATTTAAATAAGTTGGAGTATGAAATTTTTGCAGTGTTGCGCGAAGAGGTAGGAAAACACGCGGAGAGCATTCGCAATATTTCTCGTGCAGTTGCTGCGGCTGACGTGTTGGCTGGTTTGGCAGAATTGGCGGTTTATCAAGGTTACTGTCGTCCGGAAATGATACCAGGACGAGAAATTAGGATAGTCGATGGGCGTCATCCGGTAGTAGAAAAGTCTTTACCAGCAGGGTTTTTTGTGCCAAATTCTACTCAGCTAGGGTTGGTAGAGGAGAACTTATATGAGGTATCACCTGATTTAATTATCTTGACTGGACCTAATGCAAGTGGTAAGAGTTGTTATTTAAGACAGGTGGGATTGATTCAGTTGATGGCACAGATTGGTAGTTTTGTGCCTGCTAAGTCTGCTAAGTTGGGGGTGTGCGATCGCATTTTCACTCGTGTCGGTGCAGTGGATGACTTGGCGACTGGTCAATCAACATTTATGGTGGAGATGAATGAGACAGCAAATATTCTCAACCATGCAACTTCAAGATCCTTGGTGTTATTAGATGAAATTGGGCGCGGAACAGCAACATTTGATGGACTTTCAATTGCTTGGGCTGTAGCAGAGTATATTGCAACAGAAATTCGGGCGCGAACAATTTTTGCAACGCACTACCATGAGTTGAATGAGTTAGCGTCAATTTTACCAAATGTCGCTAACTATCAAGTAACAGTGAAAGAGTTACCAGACCAGATTATCTTTTTGCACTCCGTTCAACCAGGTGGTGCTGATAAATCCTATGGAATTGAAGCAGGACGTTTAGCCGGTTTACCTGCGGTAGTGATTCAACGAGCAAAACAAGTCATGGGTCAAATTGAGAAACATAGTAAGATAGCGATCGGCTTACAAAGTTTAGATTAGTTGTACTCGTTCGTTCGTAGTTGCGCTTTAGCGCACTCAAGCACAACAACAAACCTTTCAAGTCCTTTGACTTTCAAGCCTTAATACAAGCTGGCTAGACTATTTTCCGCAATCTTCTGTCTGTTTCTGTTCAAAACCCAATCACCGAAACAGCTAAGGATTTATGCTGTTGTTAACTCGTCCCCATCAGTCACGATTGAGACTTTTTGCTGCTCGTTTGAGGTCAGCTTGCTGTATTTGACCACGAATATCTATGTTGGGAGCGATCGCACCTAATAAGTCTGGTGGGAAACTTCACTTTGGGGCGAGAATTGCCTATGTGGTTCAAACCCACATTAGTATATAGTCCTTGTGGCTCCGGTTGGGAGATGCGGCAGGGACATAAGTTTTCCCTATAGTCAGCAATAAGATTCCCTGCTATTATTTTTAAGTGTGGGAAACATTACTGACTAATGCTCGGAATTAGGCTAATCTATAAGATGAAAGGTTATCTCACTCGGTCATAGCATTTTTTAAAGATGAAGCTCCCAGATTATGAAAGAGTTATTTATGAGTATAATCCTCTAATCGAGGTGATTGCTCAGATTAGATTTCCAACTATTTTGAAAATTACAAGTCAAGAACCTGTAGATTTTCAAGATAGGTTAAGATTTGAATACCCTATTTTTGAAGCTTCTAAAAACTTGCAAGTACCAGTTGAGTTGTCAAATGTTTTAACCCAATTTAATTCAAGTATTGCTAGTGATTTAATGTATCAATTTAAATCAGAAGATTTAAGTTGGCAGATTTCTGTAGATAAAAACTCTATCACACTTGTGACTAATAAATATGAAAGATATGAAAAATTCATTGGAAGATTCAAATATGCTGTAGAAATTTTTGAGCAAATATATAATCCATCTTTTTATTCAAGAATAGGTTTAAGATATCGGGATTTAATTATTAGGTCAAAACTGAACATTACCAACAAAAAATGGATTGAATTAATCCCTAAACATATCGCGTATGAGCTATATACTCCAGAGCTAGAAGAATCAATAATAAATTTACTTAAAAATTTACAATTACGAACCGAATTTGGTCAGGTCAATTTTAATCATGGACTTGTTCAAGTCAGAGATATAGAAAAAAATCTTGATGAAACATCTTATTTGTTAGATGCTGATTTTTTTACAGAACAAAAGATAGAAAAAGGTGAAAATGTCTGGAATACATTCGACAAAGCAAATCGTGTAGCCAGAAATCTTTTTCGCTGGAGTATCACAGAAGAATTACACAACACAATGCGACCTCAAACTATATAGATATATGCAAAGAATAACTGGTGTAACTCAAAGTAATCATATAATCGGGCAAAGGTACGAACTAATATCAACCCCTGCCCAAACACATAATTGGCAAACTTTATCGCCTAATATATCCAATTTAAAAATTACATTTTCGATAGAATCACCTTTCGCTGACGAATTGACAAACCAAGTACATCAAAACAGCGTTCTATTAATCAAATGTTTAACTTTAATTAGTATTCTTTTTGGGAATTCTAAAACAGAAGGCTTACAAGAAGCATCGGAAGCCCTTGAAAGCATGGTGGAATACTATAAGGATAGTACCTCTGATTTGCAACAAACTAGCTTACCCCAAAATTTAGAAGTTATTACTAATAGCGTGTTACCAACAGAAGTCAGACCACCTTTAATTCTTAATTTTGAATAGCTTTCATCATGCCCAAAAGTTTGATTTATCGAGCCTCGGATGAAAAAGAGGCTCTTAGGCAGGGAGAAATTTTAACGGGAGTAATACAGTTTAGACCTGTTCCTGACGAATCATCTCCAGAGCTAGATAAAACCCAGTTTCGACCGATAATTCATCCTTACGCAATTATTGTGACGCAAGATTGCGATTTAGATTGGGATTATACAGCTAGGCAAAATCAAGATAAAATATATAAATTGTTAAATTCAGTCATTCTTTGTGAAGTTTATACAGCGCAAGATATTCGTTATGATAAAACTCTGCGGATAAACTCATCTGATTGGAACTTGGTGAAATCTAACCGTCATCAGCAATTTCATTTCTTTGAAAAAGTACCTTCAAATTGCGAATTAAGTCAGGAAGGGTTACCAGAATTAACAGTAGATTTCAAAAAAGTTTTTGCAATAGATGCCGGATTTTTGTATCACCAAATCAGTCAGCATACTGCTAGACGACGCACAGTTCTTGAATGTCCATATTTAGAACACTTTTCGCATCGTTATCATGACTATCATGGACGTATTGCACTTCCTGAACAACATGAAAGTGAAAAGTTATGACAATGTATTGCAGGCATCTTGCCCGCGTCCCATATACAAATTAAATGCGCAACAGCTTACAAGTACTCACACAAAATTATTTACGCCAATAGCCCATGACTATTAAAGAAGAAATTACTATTAAAGTTCCCTCTGAGGTAGCACAAGCATACCGCGATGCTACAGAAGAAGAGCGCGAACAATTGCAGATCAAAATTGCAGCAATTATGCAGTCTTCATTTACAATACCTCAACCTGAGGCAATTTCACGCCTGAGAAACACGATGGATAAAGCAAGCTTTGAAGCACAACAGCGAGGATTAACGCCTGAAATCTTAGAATCGATTTTAAACGATGACGAATAAACAACGGTTTGTTTTTGATACTAATGTGGTGATTAGTGCATTTTTGTTTAGTCAAAGCAAGCCACGTCAAGCATTAGATCTAGCTCAGGATATTGGCGTTCTCATATTCTCAATTTCTATTTTATCTCAGTTAAAATAGGTTTTATATAGCAAAAATTTTTAGCCCAATTCACATCACTACCGTTTGATGATCTAGTAAGTATGACATTTGGAACGATTCGATCTGGGCTAGAAGCATTAGGCACTCCCATCGGAGCTTATGACTTACAAATTGCTGCGATCGCGCTGACAAATAATTTAACTCTCATTACCCATAATACTAGAGAATTTAAGCGTGTTAATAACTTGCTGATTGAAGATTGGGAAATACAGTAACATAGGCTACAAACAAATTAGCGTAGGCGCAGCCCGCCGCAGGCATTGCTCTTTGGAGAAAAACTTTTTGGTTGACTGATTGCAGATCTATAACCCAATACGGTTCAGTTAAGGCTTAGTGGTAGGTTGGGTTGAACGCTCGTGTTGCCCAACGAAATTCTAAAAATGTTGGTCTTCGTCCCTCAGCCCAACCTACACAACTACACAACTACACAACTTTAGGCTTTAACTGAACCATATTGACCTATAAACTTCAATAAGTCAGACAAACCGTTCGACTTTGCAGCCTACTAAGCTATCCGACTCAGTTTTATTTTCGAAGATTGTTTCCAACCCCACTTATCAGTTATCAGTTATCAGTTATCAGTTATCATTCTATTGATTGTTGTTTAATTTTTGTTTTTTTAAGGATTGAAAATAGAATTTTTCCTATTTCATCTGCATCTTCATAAATGCTATCAAATGCTTTCTGCTCAATGTATGCTGTATCTTTTAACAAAGAAAGCCAATATTTCGTTTCCAAGCATTCTTTATAAGCAATAGAAATTTTGCAGCAAAAATCTGCTTGAGATATTGCTCCATTAGCTTCAGCGATATTAGCTCCAATTGAGGTTCCGCTTCTAATTAATTGCTTTGATAAAATATATTCTTTCTTCTCTTCAGAAAGATATTTGTATGCGTTTACAATGCGAATGGCAAATTTATACGCTTTCTCATAAACTAAACTATTCATAATCGACTGATAACTGATAACTGATAACTGATAACTGAATTCGAACCGCCACGCAGCAGTCGGTATTGCCTACCCCACAGTTGAGGATAACATATTAGGGTTTTTTTGAAAACACGAGAGAACTAAATATTTCCTGGCGCAATCGCCAAGTATCTCCATGTTTTAAGTGACCAATCCAACTCCGAATTGACTGAGATACTTCCTGTTGGGTAATTTTGCCCTCTCTATAGTCTAAAACCATCTTTCGTAATCTTCGCCTTGCGAGACGCAGATTATCGTTCCTTACTCGAATCCGATTTGGTAAGATGCGAAAACCAACAAAATTGGCACCGTGTTTTGTCTGAAATAATTGGCTCTTAACAGGATGAAGCTTGAGCCTCAGACTAGCAAGGTGTTCTTCGATTTCTCGTCTTGCGTTTTCTAAAAATTCTCGGTCATCTGAAAACAAAGCAAAATCATCAACGTAGCGAACATATTTGGTCGCTTTGATTTGTTCTTTAACAAAATGATCTAAACTGTTAAGGTATACATTCGCAAAGAATTGGCTGGTTAAATTACCAATTGGCAAGCCTCTTCGTCGTTCCAAAGGCATAAGTAAATCATCACCAGGGAAGTAATCGATAACTGGTTCTTGAGGGTTACTTGCATCAATAATATTGTCGATTAGCCAGAGTGTATCACGGCATTTGATTTTACGGCGTACCAGTGACCTTAAAATTTCATGGTCGATGCTGGGAAAATATTTGCGAATATCGCATTGCAGAATGTAGCGACTTGAGCGCGCAAAGCTTGTAAAACGACGTAACGCGCGGTGACTGCCAAAACCAACGCGGTTAGCGTAGGAATCATGAATGAATGTTCTTTCAAAAATAGGAGCAATAATGTTGCAAAGAGCGTGATGTACTACTCTATCGCGATAAGGAGCAGCAGAAATCAGACGTGGCTTTGGTTCAAAAATCCGAAATGTTGTATATAAACCGGGATTGTATGTTTTTGACTGTAATTCTGCTTGTAGTTGAAATAGCTCTTTCTCTAGATTGTAATTGAACGACAGAACATTGTCTCGAAAACGTTTGCCCCGTTGTGCTTTCCGGCTAGCTGTTAGTAAATTCTCAAACGCGATAACGTCCTTCCACAGATTACCATGTCGTTTCATGCTGTTGTCTTATTAAATAGAACTCAGGAATCAGGAGTCAGAATGAGCGCATGAATTCTGTACGACTGGCAGATGAGTTAAGGGGCTTAAGACCCCGGCTAAATCGTACCCCTTTGGGGAAGCAAGCTACGCGTAGCGTCTCCGATAGGAGAAGATTTAGCGGTCTGCAATTAGTGGCAGGTTTGAATCGAATCCCTTACGCTCTTGTTCTGACTCCTGAATTCTGACTCCTGAATTCTTCTTCAAAGATTCTAACTGAGCTAACTTGTCTTTGGTGGAATACCGTGCTACGATCAGAGCATCCCGAATATCGTACAGTCCTGTAATCATCCGGTTTGCCAATAAAAATTTATGTTCTCTCGGCACGCGGTTTAAAATTGGGACATACCACTTGATCAAATCGTAGGTTTTCTGTATAATAGGCAAATCGCTCATCTTAAAAAACTCAAAAAAAATCGATCCGCCTGCGGCGGAGTAAAGGTAAATAATAGAGGGTAGAGTGCAAAAGTGCAAGAGAGTAAAGGGCTAATGAGTCCTGGCTGCACCAACCACGACCACGCGAAAACCCACAAGGTCGTTCGAGAAGGCGCGCGCGAGCCTGACGCGAAACGCCGAACGACAGAACCTCGGATCGTTGACCCACGAACCGCCACGCAGCAGACGTCGAGAATTATTAACATTATTATCGCTCACCCATGCAGTGCCGTCATCTGGCGCACCTTGGTAGTTATCATGCCAGGTATCTTGACACCACTCCCATATATTACCATGCATATCATATAAACCGCAAGCGTTTGGTGGAAATTTTCCTACTTCGGTTGTTTGCTGACGGTAAACGCCTTTTGGTTCAGATGCATAAGTATAGTCACCGTTATAATTTGCTAAATCCGTTGTAATCGTCTCACCAAAATAAAACGGCGTAGTAGTCCAACCACGACAAGCATATTCCCACTCAGCTTCACTTGGTAGCCGATAGGTTTTACCTGTCCTTTGAGATAGTTTAGCACAGAAAGCGATCGCATCATCCCAACTTACTCCTTCAACAGGTCGTTTTTCTCCTTTGAAGTTCGAGGGATTTTTCCCCATAACTGCCTGATATTGCTGCTGGGTAATGGTAAACTTGCCCATGAAAAAACGTTTAATCGTCACATTGTGCTGTGGACCTTCAGAATCAGATCTATCCTTTTCTGTTGACGGGGAACCCATAACAAACTTACCCCCAGGAATTTCTACCATATCTAAAGTCACACCATTACCCAAATCTTCAGTAAAGAAATTTGCTTGTTTATTCGTGCGGTTGGTAATTTTTCCTGTTGCATCCACCTTCACTACCGGAAATTCAAACTGCTGCAGATTCTCCTGAAACAGTTGCTGCAGCGCTATTGCTCCTACGAATCCTGCACTAACAAAACCAGCCCATTTGATAAACTGTCGCCGAGTGATTCTTTGTGGCTTTTGTAGTAAATGACTGAAAGTATCTAGCACCTCAACAGCGAGTTTTGGCTGTCCCGTCATAAAGCTTAAAAACAAGTAGTCTCGTAATGGACTACCTTCAGTCGCTCTTCTAGATAACAGGGAAAGTATCGAATTAGCAAGTTTAGGTAGAAAACTGTGATGCTTTTGTGCAACTTCTAATTGCTGTCTACCTACAGATCCCTGAACAGCAGTGATGAGTAAATCTTGAAGTGCAGTGCGGATTGTATGCTTCTGTTCGTATGTAAGGGTTGCAATGAGACGAGAACGCAACCAATCTGGTATGTAACCATAACGAAACCAGGGTAAGCGAGCCAGATTAGTTAGTGAACAAACCTCCAAAAGACTTTGACTGTCCTCTGTTTTGAGAGCATTACCCAGATAGATTGTAATGTTCCAATGTAACTCCGGAAAAACAGCACAAGCGCTGAGCCAGTAAAAACCGTCTTCGCCGAGATATTCCTGCAATGAGTTTAACATTGTATTGATCTGCTCAGGTTTTGGCGGGTTGCGCTCAATCCAGTAATGGGGTTGAGTACGCAACGTTTCCGGTAGAGGATTTTGGTCTTTTTCAGAGAGAACGTAGGTTGCAGATCCGTGATGTAAAACTTGGCTAAGCGATCGCACCCCTTGAGGAGTTGCGGGTAAAACAATAAACTGGCGTGCGAGTTCTAACTCTTGATATCCCCAACTTTCGAAAGGTTTTGGGGTTAAAATAGCTCTATGCTCCCAGCTTGTCATTTGACTCACCCAAGATTCTAGCTCACCAGTTTGAGAACTAAATAGCTTCTCTATATCTGAGACGATAACAAGGCGATGTTGAGCAAATTTTGCTGCTATTTCGTTAAGTTTCTGTGGAGAGCTTATACCATCACTAGGAAAGCAAATTCGCGGATCATCATCAAAGAAATAGCTTGTGATAAAAACTCCATTGTGTTTAAGGCGCTCAACCATCTCTTCTATAAATTTAGCCTGATGATCAGAGTAGCTAGCACGATCAATAAGAAACAGATACTCGGGAAGAACTTGACGAATACCGTATACTGGTGTCAGCCATCCTCCTTGGCGAAAAGTTGCATCAATGGTTTTATCAATATCAAGTTCATCGGATGGGATACGGATTCGATACCTTAAACTCTGAGCAGCATGTATCAATATAATTGTAGGGAATAAGTTTTGCTCAAATTCACGGAAAGCAATCTTATATAGCTCAGGCTGTTTCGTAGTTCCATGACGCTGTAAGAACAGGCGAGCACGCCATAACCACCATAAACGCCACACTATAAAAATAATACCAGAAGTAAGCAAAAAAGAGAACAAATATATCTGCCAATCCTGTGGAAAGTCTCGATTGCGTGGCGTTACAAATGTTGTAGAAGGTTGTGTTGTAGAAGGTTGTGTTGTAGAAGGTTGTGTTGTAGAAGGTTGTGTTGTAGAAGGTTGTTTTGCGGAAGGTTGTTTCGCAGAAGGTTGTTTTGGCCTAGTACTCTCATCTTTTATAGACTGTTCCAAGAACAAGGGTAGAATGATTCCTGTTAGAGCAATTAGAATAAGTCTTCTATTTAACTGAGGCAAACGCCTTTCGATCTTTCCTAATTCTTCTGATAATGCTTGAGCTTTTACATCTGCTCCCTCCGTTGCGCGACCAGTTTGACAAACCAACTCAACCCAACGGTCAAAGCGTTGCTGAAAATCTTCCTGCTCAGCTGGTGAACTACAAAAGATTGGTCCAAGCAGAGTTTTGAGACGCTCTGGTTTATTCAAGGGTTCACCCTGAGCCGTTAGTGCTAAGATTAAATCATAAGCTGCAATATACTGAGCAATGCCAATGTTATAGCCTGCATCTCTGAGTTCATCAATAAAATCGGTTAGAACATTGCGATTTAACCAGTCAGGGATATTTATTTCTATTGCAGCATCCATTGCTTTACAAGTTGTCTAGCTTTTTCTTGATCTTCGGAAGTTTTGACTAAGCTACTGAGGGTAGCTTGAACCAGATCTAATTTATCTAAGGGATTAGGTGTATCACCAGCAACGGTTTTTAGAGCCAAGAGCCAACCTAATAGTTCAGCTGTTGCAGGTTTTTTCCTTAAACCACTTTGAGGGGAACGTAATTGATAAAATAAGTCAAGAGCATCTTGTAAAAATGGATTGCTGCTACCATTATAAAGTCCAAGGCGGTTGGCAATAATTTCTGCAAGTCTCTCATGCTCTGGGAAGGGAATATCATAATAAATGCAACGCCGTAGAAAGGCATCTGGCAAATCCTTTTCAGTATTGCTGGTAATAATTACAATGGGTTGGAGTGCTGGATCAGTTTCAATTATTTTATTTCCTAACTCTGGAATACGAAAATACATGTGTTCCAGTTCATTGAGCAGATCATTTGGGAAGTCACGAGGAGCTTTATCAATTTCATCAATTAAAATAACAGAGCGTACTTTGCCAGGATGTGCGAAATTTGATGGTAAGATTTGCTCAACCTCAGCCGGATCTCGGGTTAGTAAAATCGCCAGCCCCAGAGCTTGGTAGGTGATATAATCCAAGGGGCTTGATAAAACACCGCTTTGGGCATCTTGGAAACGTTTCAATGCATCATAGGTATAGAAAAGATCCCGAGCGGTACTAGTAGACTTAGTTTCAAACTTTAATGGTGGATCGAAACCAAGTTCCCATGCAAGACTGTAGGCAAATTGAGTCTTTCCAGTTCCGGGTTCTCCCGTAAGCAGAAGGGGTTGTCCCAATAAGAGGGCTACATTACAAGCATCTTTAAGTCCTAGATCAGCAATGTAATATTCTGGCTTCAGTAGTAGAGAACGCCTAGAGATAGGTAGTTTTGCTGGCGATTCATACTGCTGTCGAGTTCCATCACCTCTGTAGAATGGAAATTTCATATCTATTTGCTCCTATTAGGCTTTTTCTTATCATGAGTATAATTAGTAACTTTTAGTGACTTTAGTAGGCGAGTTAACTCATCAGCTAAATCATCCATAGGAATTGTGTCCTTTCCCCAATGATTAAACATAAGTGTTACGTCATTAATCAGTTTCTGAGTCTTCTCCTCACCAACAAACTGTTTCGTTTCTTTATCGCGTACCCAGTGTTCAACATGCATTATGTTAATATTTTTCAATTCTGACAAGATAGTATACGATAAGCGATTAAAATGTTTATTTTTTGATTTATTAAGTACTTTTGAAATCTTTTTATTTATACTTTGATAGTAATGCCGCTTGTACAAACTGGGCAAGCAATTGAAAATCCGTGGAAACGAAAATTCTTCAGTATGTTTGTGCAGATAGATAGTGTATTTAATAAATACACAGACTATGAGTCTCTGTCCTGGAATAAGATCAGGCCAATTGTCCCAAAACTCCAACAGTTTATTTAATATTTCAAATCCTTGCTGCTGCCAGTCTTGAGTACGTATATGAGTATCAATGACAATTGGACTAGGGTATTTGCAGAAGCTTGCATTTATTTCTTTTAAAGTAGCATTAATTTCTTCCGGACAATCAAAATCATGACCTAGAACTTTGGTTACTAGATTTTTGCATAACCGATCCTTCAGTAGATCTAAATTTTTTAATCCAGTCGGCCACTCGAGACAGTATTCCTGTACCTTCTGGGTTGGATCTAATTTTAAAAATCTTGGCAGAAAGGATTTTTGCAACCGCTTTAAAAATTGATAATGACCTTGAAATTCGCTACCATGAATAATGCAAACTAGAGGGCGAGGATGGACTTGTTTCAACAACAGTTTAACTGCGTTTTCTAACTCCTCTTCCTGTTCTTTTCTATTTACTAAATATGGCAGCAGAGAGGGAGGTTCCTGTTCAGAACGAGGTCGTTTTACATGCTTCCGAATACTACTTTCAAAGGTGACCTTTCCAACAACAACCTGGTGAATCTGGATATTGTCGTTCCCCTGAATAACTTTTACTCCACCATCAATTGTGGAATTTTTTGCCTGGAATTCAATATTTGAGTCTTTAATGAGTGGTAAATTATCTTCAGGGGGTAAATTGTTACTCATTTATCAGTTTGCGTTAAAGATACTAGAAACTCAAGATAATTGATGAGAGATATAGTATAAAAAGGAGTCAGGAGTCAGGAGTCAGGAGTCAGAATGCACCACTCGTCAACAGTTAGCAGTTATCACTTAATACCATTTTTATGTGAAGACGTGTAGAAAGAAACCCACCGCCTTCTTTCCTCCCCTTGGAAAGGGGAGGTTAGGAGGGGTAAAAATAATGTGCAGCTTCACAGAAAATTGGTATAAACACTGATTTTTTACAAATCTTCTATAGATTCTAGTACAATCTTTGCTAACGGGTGGTTAATTTCTTTTTTTAAAGCTTCTTTTCTATCTGCGTTGATTAATTCTAATACACGCGCTTTCAAGGCTGAATTATTTTCAATGTGTTCAACAGCTTTAGTAACAATCATTAGTTTTTCTAATCTCGTTGTGGCAGGATTTGAATTTTCTATTTTTTGCAAAAGTTGTTGAATTTCTTTTGCAACTTCTGCAAGATTTAACTTTTGTTCAATAGCTGCATAGTTAGTCATGCTTTGTAGATTGTTATCACCCTGTACAGCTTGTATCCCACCGCCTATTTTAGCACCGCTAATGTTAAAGACAATTCCCTCACTGGATTTTTGTTGTGATTTTTTTTCAGACATAACATCGGATTTTACAGCTTTTTTAACAGAAACAGAAGATGGTCTAGATTTAATGACTGGTGTTGAATTTTCCTGGCTAGCTTTTAGCTGAATAGCATTACACCCCATCCTAAAAGCATAGTCATAGCTTTCTCCAGCACCCAAAGCATCATAAAAGCCAATAGTAAATTCAATTCCAGCTACGTCCCCAATTGACTGATTCATCCCAATTACGTGATCAACGTGCTGGTGAATTGCTTGTGCTTGAACTTCGCTATAGCAGGCGTTAAGTAGGACACACTCAACTGTTCCACGAAACAATTCAAATAAACTTGCTATAGCCTCGCTGCTCACCAACTGCGTCATCCCAGAATTATCTTCAAATGCCAAACCCTCTGCTCCCACTCCATGTCCGGAAAAATGAATGATATTCGGTTGATAGTCTATCATTGCACGGCGTAAATCTTCTACTCGTACTGCCCAAGAAGTCGCAATTTCAAACTCATCTCGATGTTTAGCTAGTTTCAACGCTTCTTGAATTTTCCGTGCTTCTTCCCCTAAGCGTAAAGGATTTGTGTTCTTAGGATTTGCTGATAACATTAATATTTTTTTCGCGGGTTTCATGAAGATAGGAAAATTTACTAACGTTCAAGCCTTAATACAAGCTGAGCATACAATTTTCCGCAATCTTCTGTCTGTTTCTCTTCAAAACCCAATCACCGAAACAGCTTTTTCCCCTTGCTCTGGTGCTACTCCCAATTTTATATGAAGACGCACATAACTTTACCCCCCTGTAGTCCCCCCTTGGTAAGGGGGGACGGCGCAGCCGGGGGGTTCATAAATGCAGCTTCATAAAGAAACGGTATTACTCCCAAGTAGCGCTGCAAGCTTTTAAAAGGATTCGGGCTGTTGTTAACTCGTCGCCATCCGTCAGGATTGAGACTTTTTGCTGAGCGTTTGAGGTCAGCTTGCTGTATTTTACCACGAATATCTATGTTGGGAGCGATCGCGTCAAGTTTACCTAACAGAAAGATAGGTGCATCACTTCATAGTTAAAATTAAAGGAATGTTGGAGCAGTAACAATGTTAGGTTTACTAGAGAAGTTTAGCCGCTTGGAAGAATTAATAAAGTGCTAAACAGTCCTGGCTGCACTAACCGCAACCACGCGAAAACCTACATTGCTGTCCGAGTAGTCGCGCGCGAACCAATCGCGATCTATTGTTCGGCATATTCTCGGAACGTTGTTCCAAGCACCACCCCGCAGCAGATGTAGTGTATTATTTTTATCATCGCTCACCCATGCAGTGCCGTCAACCGGCGCACCTTCATAGCTATCATGCCAGGTATCTTGACACCACTCCCATATATTACCATGCATATCATATAAACCCCAAGCGTTTGGTGGAAATTTTCCTACTTCGGTTGTTTGCTGACGGTAAACGCCTTTTGGTTCAGATGCATAAGTTGAGCTACCGTAATAATTCGCTAAATCCGTAGTAATTGTCTCACCAAAATAAAACGGGGTAGTTGTAAGAGCACGACAAGCATATTCCCACTCAGCTTCACTTGGTAGCCGATAGGTTTTACCTGTCCTTTGAGATAGTTTATCACAGAACGCGATCGCATCATCCCAGCTTACTTGTTCAACAGGTCGTTTTTCTCCTTTGAAGTTGGAGGGATTTTTCCCCATAACTGCCTGATATTGCTGTTGGGTAATGGTAAACTTGCCTATATAAAAAGGTTTAATTGTAACATTGTGCTGTGGACGTTCAGAATCAGATCTATCCTTTTCTGTTGACGGGGAACCCATAACAAACTTACCCCCAGGAATTTCCACCATATCCAAAGTGACACCATTGCCCAAATCTTCAGTAAAGAAATTTGCGCTACTAGTGTTGCTCTTGATAATTTTTCCTGTTGCATCCACCTTCACTACCTGAAATTCAAACTGCTGCAGATTCTCCTGAAACACTCGCTGCAGCGTTATTACTCCTAGCAATCCTGCACTAGCAAAACCAACCCCTTTGATAAACTGTCGGCGAGTTAATTTTCTAGTCTGTGGAGTGCTTCTTTTTTGGTTTTCTAGTAAATGACCGAAACTATCTAGCACCTCAACAGCGAGTTTTGGCTGTTCTGTCATAAAGCTTAACAACAAGTGATCTCGTAATGGACTACCTTCAGATGCTCTTCGTGATAAGAGGGAAAGTATCGAATTAGCATTTCATAATAAAAACACCCACTCAGATCAACCAACTAAACTATCAGAATTCTTCCGTCAAACCTCCTTGGCTGAAGTCACGGAAGAATTAGACATTAGCCGTGGCTATGCATTGCTAAACTCTGAAGAATTCATTAACGATAGATATAGAGTTGTTTCATTTGCCGAATCAGTTCTCCTTGAACTTCACTTTTGATTCGGTTTCCACGTTGACATTGTTCTAACTTAATATTATCAACGTAAAATTTCACGACGTAGTCCATAGTGGCGATAGTGTCTGCTATTCTTATTCCATCAGCCCAAACTTTAGGATCCTGCCAAACTGGTTGGGTACTTTTGAAATTTTGATTCAGCCATCTGATTATACTCAATGTATAATCATCTAGTCTTTGTTCATCAATACTTGGTTGCGAAATTTTGATAAAGACTTTATTTATTCTTCGCTTAAGTAACTGAATTTTTCTCTCCCATTCTTCCTCCAAGAAATAGGGATCTTCCTCTATTAAATCTGGATCTTGTGACCAAATTTTATACCAATTTCTCACCAACCCTATGAGTGTATTTTCTAGGATCTGCGATTCTTCGAGGCTCAACAAACGCCGTTTGCCAGAACGCTCTTTCATCACTTCTAAACCAATACTTGTGGTAATATCCAGATAGTAATTTTGAATTGTTCTTGATTCTTCTATATCCAATCCACCCTTTTCAAACATTTGAATTTTATCTGCTAAATCTTGAAGTGTTTGTTTGATTTCTATAAGCTTATTATTCAAATGTCTTTCTGCTATTAATCGTCGCTTTCCGGCTTCTTTCTTAGACCGTTTATAGTCACTAAACTCGTTATTTTCAAATTCATAATAAGTATCTAAGACTCTAAGCTTCTCATCAATATTCCCCAAAGTATCTGGATGTGCCAAGATAACTTCGCTAATAATTTTCTTTGCTTTATCTGGAGCAGTATCTGCTCTAAGAGGCAAATGAAGAGAATAGTAATAAAAAGGTCCAGGACGACTCAGATTCATGATGTTTTGGCTTTCTAAAGAACCATTTGGTATGAATAACTCACAATGGTTCTCAATAAGAAATAAGTTGGTTAATCGAATACCAACTTTTTTAATAACTGCGAGTGAACCGTTTGGTAGAGAGATGACATCTCCGAATTGAAAGGGTGTATCAATTAACAAGACTAAACCACTAAAGAAATTGGCTAAGATATCCTTAAGTGCAAAACCTATTACAAATGTAGCACCACCCAAAGCTACCCAAATTCCAGTTAAATCAATATTAAATGATTGTAAGAACAAGAAGATACCGAACAAGTATACTATAACTGGAACGACACCTTCTAAAAGTGGAATCAAGACATCATCCCACATTGCCTCACTTTGTTGTGCATACTTTTTCAAGTAGTAACCAATAACTTGAGTAAATAGCTGAGCAACCCAATAACTTACCGCTGCTACCATCAAAGCCGTTAATAGACGGTCAGTCCACTCAAGAACTATCGTTTGAGACAATCTCTGAAAAGAGGTTTTGAGGCTAAAAAGTATCAGGATTGCTAATACAGGAATTTGCGAAATATTTAAAGTGACAAGCCCTATTTCGTTTTGCCATCGACGAAATAGTAGGCGCAACCCATAAAATATTGCCACGTAGCTCAACAACGCTATGAGCAGAGAAATCACCAAGGTGCTTCCAAAAGAGGTAATTTCTCCCGAAGTAGGAATTAAGAATAATGGTTGTTGTAGTTTAGCTGATGCCGAGCCTATCGGTTGCGGAGTGCCTGTAAGGATCAAAAACATATTATTAATAATTATTATTAGTATCGTTCATCCATGCACCGCTGTCATCTGACGCACCTTGATATTTATAATACCAGGTATCTTAACAACGTCCCCATACATTACCATGCATATCATATAAACCGCAAGCATTTGGTGGAAATTTTCCTACTTCGGTTGTTTGCTGGCGGTAAACGCCTTTTGGATAAGTATTGTAAATTTTTAATAATAAAAATAGACCAATACAGTCACCGTTATAATTCGCTAAATCAGTAGTAATCGTCTCGCCAAAATAAAACGGGGTAGTTATCCCAGCACAACAAGCATATTCCCACTCTGCTTCACTTGGTAAACGATAGGTTTTACCTGTCCGTTGAGATAGCTTAGCACAGAACGCGATCGCATCATGTCCCGACATGAGCGCCAGTTGCGGAAATATGTGTACACTGGCTTGCCTTGCGTGGAAAGTCCCCAGGTAGCGTAGGCGTAGCCCGCCTTTGGCATCGCCATCTCATGATTCCGCCCTTCTTGATGCCAATACTTTATATTCGGCACCAATGTGGGATGTGCTGTTACAACTTGCAGTGACTGAATCTCTGCGCCAAAAATCAGGATTGTAAATAACAAAATACAAAACTCCCATTCGCGCATAAGCATTCATGTTTTCATGATATTCTCCGCTTGGGGTTTGGGAATTAAATTTCTTCTAGAATATATTTCTATTCTAACTTAATCAATCTATTTAGATTTGGTAGCAAATAGAGCGGTCATTGGCTTAACTCCATTCTTTGTGTTACCCGCTTCATTAAGGTATTCGCTAATTCCAAAAGCGTCTTCAGTTGTTCGTAGCAAAGAGTAGTGATTGTAAGGAGTGTTATCTACCACCCCACGCGGTCCATGATTGGTAATGACAATCGTAGGGATCTGTCCACCACCAAAGTTAGCATAACTTTTGGGGTCAAATCCACAGCATCCTTGAGTCCCTGTTTTGTCTCGTGGATTGTTATCCTCGTCCCATGTAATAATAATCGCATTGTTGCCGGGCGAATTCCAGAGACTAGAACTTGTAATTTGCTTTACAACTCTACCAATCCAAGCGTCACCAGTTCTAATTAACCCTCCTGTACCAAAACATTCTGGCAGACCATGCATTTCATGACATTGGTTAGCTATGATGTGACTGTAGTTCGGAACATTCCCACTTTTGAGATCAGCTGTAAGTTGATCTAGTCCTACAATCTTTTTCAATTGGTTAGGATCATCCTGAACTTTCTTAAAGCTAATAAAGCCATTGTGCTTAGAAGCATAAAGTGCGCGAATCACATTAGGATAGACAACAGCCTTTGATCCAGGAGCAGGTATGCTCTCAAAGTAACCCTTCCAAGTCAGCCCTTTTTCCTCGAGTTGATCCAGTAAGCTTTTACTAGAAACGGTATGATTAGCATAGTCTGGTAGCTTAGAGTTGCTACAGAATCGGTCTGCTTGATTCGGGTGACAATAGAAAGCATCATCGTCATGAATACCAAAAGTACTACCACCAAGCATTGCAATATAGTTTGCTTCGCTGGGGTGTACTTCACCATAGAAGTTAGAAGCTAAACCATAGGTTTTTGCAAGTAGATTTATATTTGGAGCATTGGAACTACCAATGATTTCTTTATAAGCTTTGTTTTCCTCAACAATCACAAAAATGTGTTCGTACTTAGGAATTCCTTTGTCTTGCGCAACGGCTGATTGGTTATTAGGTTCTGCTCCATCTGTCTTGTTACTGATATTTTGTTGCTTGGGTGAGCAAGCGTTCATCATCAGACTTAAGGTAAAAACACAAAGCGATAAAAGAGTCGTTTGATAAGGTAGACGTACAGACATAATTTATTGTAAGCGAGGTGGTTATTCTTGGTAGAGTTCGCCTGAGTTACTGCAACCGTAAGCTTTTTTTAGTCTTCAAGAATCTCTAGTAGAAGACGTTAAATTTATAGCACTAAATTGTTCTCTATATGAGTAAATTGTTCGATTGAAAACAAATTTTACAATAAGTTGTTGTAATACACATTATACACAAAAATTTTATTTGATTAAAGTATAATATTACACTCAATACACAGAAAAACTGTTTTGAACGGCTTAGCGCTTCTCCTATTTCCATCATCACCTTTACTGTTGTCGCTAAATTCATAATTGTGTATTAATATCTACATCAAGCAAGTATTTTTATGTCAAGCCTGTGTTTTCATTATCGGTTAGTAAAATTTATTGCATTGTAGCGATTAGTTTTGTAAAAGCTTATAGTATAAGCTTTTCACATTCTTCTGTAGAGAGGGTGTAGCAACTTTCTTGTCGCATTTATTCTGCTAGTAAATTTGCATACAAAGAATGATGGTAATTTTAGAAATTCATGAAACAAATTTTATCCACTAAAGTGAAAAATTTTCTATTCTTTAATATCTTTCTTCCAGTGAGTTTTTTTATTTTTGCAATTTACTTTATGCCTATTGAGCAAGTCTTTCAATTCGATACTAGTGATGAAGGAATTGAATTGATTAAAGCTTCGCTTCATTTAGAAGGCTTTGCTTTGTACACGCAAATTTGGAACGATCAACCACCTCTTTTCACTATTATTTTATCATTCTGGCTTGGTTTATTCGGTAAATCAATCTTTATAGCGCGGCTTTTAACTCTTAGTTTTTCAACGATACTCATCTGGTCTTTTTGCCAAACTTTACGTATTCATTTAGGCAACTTTTCAGCGATTGTTGGAACTTTATTGTTAATTATTTCTTGCAATTTTCTTAGAGTTAGTGTTTCTGTGATGATTGGAGTGCCAGCTATATCATTAGCTATGCTTTCAATTTATCTATTAACTCTTTATGAACAAAAAATGTCTCGTTTTTTTATTGTTATTTCAGGGGCATTACTAGCTTTATCTTTGCAAATAAAACTATTTACAGCATTTATAATTCCTTTAGTTATATTTGAAATTATTAAATTCACATTTCTTAAGAAGCTATGTCGAACAAAATTATTTATTGATACTCTTTTATGGATAGCTTCTTTTTCTATTATTTTTATTCTTGTTGGTTCTTTATGTAACTCTCTTGATAGCCAGCAACTACTGAAATCCCACTTGGATGACAGTGTGAAAATAGGTTTTAATCAGAAAAGTAGCCTGAAACTAACGTTGTCATTTTTTTTGGAAGACTTCGATTATTTACTTTTAGCAATTCCTGCAATTATAACTATTTTGAAAAAACGACAATGGGAAAAATCTTTTCCTCTTGTTTGGTTAATAAGTGCTATTATTGTACTTATTCATCATCGACCAGTTTGGTATCATCACTACCTTTTAATCTCTATTCCTCTAACCTGGTTAGCTACTTATGGAGCTACATTATCATTTGATTTTTTCCGGAAAAAGAATTGGCTCCATAACTTCAAGCTAAACCAAATCCAGAGTTTTGCAGCGGTAGCATTAATTTTCTCACTTTTTGTTACCCCTATTAAGCTGGTAATTATTCAATTAGAAAATCATAGCTATTTACAGAAAGGTAAAGAAAATACCGAGTTACTTAATATCATGTTACAGCATAAACAGTCTACTCAATGGGTTTTTACAGACTGTCCAATTTATGCTTTTTATTCGGGGTTACGTGTTCCACCAGAGATTGGCGTTCTCTCTCACATAAGAATAGAGTCAAAAACTATAACACGTCAACAATTGCTTTCGGTTTTTGAAAATTATCACCCTGAGCAAGCTCTATTATGCAAATCTAAAACTATTCGTGGCTATGTAAATAGTTATCTCGATGAACACTATTTAAAAATCTATCAAAATCATGTAGGTTCACTTTATTTGTTGAGAAAAAACTGAGCATTAACTTCCATTCGCCACTAACTCTCTCAATTTCGTGAGGACTGCGATCGCATGATTCTTCGCTTGCACTTTTGGCCAAGCATAAGCAATAATTTGATCAGGTGCAATCAGGAAAGTTGAACGCTCTATCCCCATATACTCCTTACCCATAAACTTCTTCAATCGCCATGCTCCATAAGCTTCAGCCACATGATGCTCTGGATCACTCAATAATGTGATTGACAAGTTATGTTTAAGGATAAACTTGCAGTGTGATTTTTGTGAATCTGAACTAATCCCTAATATCTTAGCTCCTAATTGAGTAAACTCACTATTAAGCTCTGTAAAATCTTTAGCTTCGACTGTACAACCAGGCGTATCATCTTTGGGATAAAAATAAACAACCACCCACTGGCTGCTAAAATTAGCGAGGCTCACTGGATTTCCGTCGTGGTCGCTTGTTGAAAATAAGGGTGCTTGTTCTCCTGGTTGAGGAATGTTGTTCGGTGCCATCGTCTCTAACTGTTACTGCGATACTCCATAAATACCACAGGAATCGCGAGTAATTTCTTACCTAAGTTAGAAAATCCAAACTTTCTCTTAAGAGATGGAGGTACATCCTCAATGGATATCGGCACAAAGCCAAAGCGAGTATAAAATTTTGCTAGTTGCTGACCCAGACATTCTAAATATAGGGGTTGAGTTGCTTGACGAATCAAGTGCTGTGTTAAAAATATCCCCAAACCTCGATTTCTCCAACTAGGAGCGACAACCAAACTCCCGAGTTCTTGCGCATCAGAGAAGCTGCGGAGTTGTCCGCAAGCTACCAATTTTCCCTCACATTCAATCACCCAAAATTGTTGCCAACGTAATTGAGTTGGGTCAAGTTTTGCCGAGAAAACCAACAAGCGTATCGACCAAGCATCTTCAGAAGTTGCTCTGCGAACAATACACCCTAATGGTAATAAGTTACTTTGTTCCATTCATCTTAAGTAGGGGAGATAGATTGCTACGACATTCAATACGCGAGTTATACTATCAAAATACCTTAGCTAACTCGTACTTGGACTAAAATCAGCTAACCTAATAGATAAGTCGGATGAAAAATTGGTAACGCTTGATATCATATGTTTCAAATAGATCCTCCCCGTCCCGCTAAAGAAATACTACCCACGATGTACGATCTAAAAAGCGAAGATCCGGAGGAACCTGGTTTGCCTGATGAGTTTCACGTTTTCCAACCCCAATTGCTGCGAGAAACCTTTGTCCCAACAGATTATCCAAAAGATGAGGTATTTATTGGCGCAGACTTGAATGTTTACTACGATCCCAATCATACCCAATGGTACAAGCGTCCGGATTGGTTTGCAGTTTTGGGGGTTTCGCGGTTATATCAAGGTCGAGATTTGCGTTTGAGTTATGTGATTTGGCAAGAAGGGGTAGATCCTAACGTAGTGGTGGAATTAATTTCTCCAGGTACGGAAAAAGAAGATTTGGGACAGAGTTTGCGAGAAGTTAACCAACCTCCGACAAAATGGGAAGTCTACGAACGCATTTTACGCATCCCTTACTACATTGTGTTTGACCGTTATACCGAGGATCTCAAAGTATTTCAAAATATTGCAGGTCGTTATCATTTAATGCCAGTTACTGATAATCGGGTGTGGTTACCAGAATTAGGGTTAGGAATTGGTTTATGGTTGGGTAACTATCAAGATATTGAGCGGTTATGGTTGCGTTGGTATAATGATGGGGGAAATTGGATTATTACTGCCGAAGAGAAGGCATTACGTCTAGCTGCAAAATTAAGGGAATTGGGAATAAACCCAGACGACGTAAGTACTTAAGCAAAATGAACCTACAATCCTTCTACGGCTTAGGCTCATATCTAATTTCTGGAGATGTTTAAAGGCAAGACAGGGTTGTTCAACCAGTCCCTTTTATACAAAAGTCTGATCGATATAACACCACCGCCAGTCTTCACCCGGTTCAATCGATTGCACAATTGGATGATTAGTAGCCTGAAAATGCTTGGTTGCGTGTTTGTTTTTTGAAGAGTCGCAGCAACCAACATGACCGCAGATTAAGCATTGACGTAAATGCACCCATCTATCACCCATCTTGAGACATTCCTCACAGCCATCAGCACTGGGTGTCACGTCTTGAATTTCCTCGCGATGCGTACAACCTCTACTCATAAAATCCTCCTTTTTGCTTGCTCCCCTTTTGAGCTTACCAGAGAAGATGTGGTGTGTGGGAGAGAGGAAAGACAGTGAACAGTTATCAGTTATCAGTTATCAAGGTACTGAAATTACGTAACCAGTGAAGTTATTAGTTATCAGTAATCAAGGCGTGTGGTGCAGTGATAACTGATAACTGACTAAACATCTTTTCCCTCTCGTGTACTATCCTTATGGTCTTACCATTACCTTGATTGCTTCTCTCTTATCCATTGCTGCATACCCGGAAGGAACACCATTAAGGTCAACAGTGAGATCTAGAACAGGGGAAGGGTCAATTTTACCCGCAATTACGTCATCGAGTAGTTCAGGTATGTAAGCGCGCGCTGGTGCAACCCCACCACGCAAAGTTATGTTAGAGAAAAACATGTGCGATAGATTGATTGTCTCACTACCGTGAGGTACTCCCACATAACCGATGGCACCACCAGGACGAGTGATGGAAATCGCATTATCCATAGATGATTCAGTACCAACACATTCCAGCACTGACTCTGCACCACCCTTGGTTATCTCTAAAACTTCATCCACTGCTTGCTGATCTTTACTCTTTACCACATCAGTAGCACCGAAACGCCTTGCAATATCCAAACGGTCTTCGTGACGACCAATAATGATAATCCGTTCTGCACCTAACCGCTTTGCTGCTAGTACCCCACATAAACCAACAGCACCATCACCAATCACGGCTGCTGTACCCCCTTGCCGTACACCAGCAGAAATTGCTGCGTGGTGACCAGTTGACATCACATCGGTGAGTGGTAATATCTTAGTTAAAATCGCATCGTCATTCTCAACTTCTTTGGGAATAGTGACAAGAGTACCATCAGCGAATTGCGCACGTATAGCCTCAGCTTGTCCCCCATCATTAGACTCTCCACCCCAAAAACCACCTCGAACACAAGAAGTTTGTAAGCTTTTACCACAGAACTCACAACTACCATCAGAGAATGCAAAGGGAGCAAGAACGCGATCGCCTTTCTTGATATTGCGAACTTCAGACCCGACTTCCTCAACGATCCCCATCCATTCATGACCAGTGCGCCATCCAGGTTTCCAGTTATCTAACCCGCGATAAAACCACAAATCAGAACCGCATATACAAGCATGGGTGATCCGCACGACTGCATCCGTAGGCTGTTTAATAACAGGATCAGGAACATTCTCGACTCGGACATCGCCGGTACCCTGGTACACTGTTGCTCGCATTACAAGCTCCTTGTAAATTGTTGTTATGGCTAAAAACATTCCATATCATAGTTAAACCTTGCCTACATCGTCTATATCCTCAGACTTATTGAGGCTAAAGAACTGAAAATATAGAAATAATGCGCGTATTTGCCTGCTAAAACAAGGTAGAGCGTCATAACGTGGAAATTCCAGACAGCAAACTTAATGAATAGGTGGCTTAGCCAAAAACCATCAAGGAATTTCGGTCTTTGAGGACACTACAACAACTTTGGCGTTGCATAAGTGCGGGGGCAATCAGCAAAGAAACAAGTATTATTGTATACTTCTAAGTACAAAAGTAGCAATCAAATTGATATCTATAAGCATATTTATTGATTTATAATAACATCATACACTTAGATATATATTGAGTAATCTTTTGGAGGGCTATAGATATCTATAAGTTGCTGACCACAAGTAAAAAAAGTGATTTTATTTACGTTATAGTTCACAACTTTTTTTGAATTCCGTAGACTGCCAGTATGGAAAATGCACAGTACACAACCTCAATTCATCCCTATATTATGCAAACCTCTCTGAATCAGCCCCTTAACACTATTCCGATTAGAAGTAATAGTTTTGTTTCTGAATTCGTGGGATCAGATACAGAAGTTACGACTGACAGCGAACTAACTTTGGTGGAACAAGCAGAGCGACTGTATTTGGAGAAAATCTTTGAAAGGTCATTTTATGAAGCTGGTAAGGCTTTGGTTCAATTGCGCGATCGCCGCCTATATCGCAGCACGCATAGAACTTTCGAGGAATACTGTAAGGAGCGATTTGGGTACAGTACCCACCGACAGCCCTATCTTCTAATAGAAGCTGCCGCAGTTGTCGATAATCTTTTAGAAAAATATGATCCATTGGATCACATTCTGCCAACTAACGAGCGCCAAGTCAGACCACTTACCAAACTCCTACCAGACGATCAGTGTGAAGCTTGGCAGATGGCAGTTGAGGAAGCCGGAAAAAAAGTCCCAACTAGTAGTATTGTCCAAGATATTGTCCAACGCATTAAAAACAGAAACAAAGTGCTGAATTTTAACCGAGTAGGCGAAGTCTGCCAAATAATTCCTAAAGATAATCCAGAGTTAAAAGGAAAAAGCGGCTGTTGGTGCATTGTGACTGGCATTGGAGATGGAGTCTGCACTGTGACAACTTGGGAGAACGAATATGTTGTCAGACCAGAAAATATTAAGTCCTTTGATTACCTGGAAGAAGAATGCGCCTTTATGCAACAATTATGTTTACGGTTGAAGAAATTTCAATCATTTGGCAATCTAGATGATGCTGCTTATTGGATTCTCAAGGGATTAGGAAAACTCTCCACTCCTTACCTAACACCATTACAACAAAAGTTATTGAATGTTTTGGAGCAGGAGTACAACGAGTGAGTCAACAAAGGTTAGGGAGGTTCTGCCATAAACTGCTACTTTAATTGAAAGCACAAATATTAAACCTCAGCACTCAGGTAATTGCAAGGGGTTTAGATACGCGATCGCTACTGTCTTTCGTGTTCAGATCATCCCACTTGGCTTCGTCTACATTAAAATCTGTTGGTCTAAGAGCAACCTGGGGCTATGGCACTGACGATAATAAAGTGAGAATTGCCAGTATAATTTAGGAGTATTGAATCAAATCTTGGTAATCATACCTCACGTTTATGAAACTGTGGACACCAAACCAATCGGTGAAAAACGGCAGATTTGTCATCCAAAAAGTGCTGGGAGGGGGTGGATTTGGTGTCACCTATAGCGCTATAGAACAACGAAGCGGAAGGTTATTTGCAATCAAAACCCTCAACCCATTGCACCAAAGTGAACAAAACTTCCTAGAGAAACAAGAAAAATTTGTAAATGAAGCGATAAAGTTAGCAAGTTGTCAACATCCTTACATAGTCAGAGTGTATGAAGTCATCCAAGAAGAAGGAATGTGGGGTATGGTGATGGAATACATAGACGGGGAAGATTTAGGAGTATACGTAGATAAAAATGGATTATTGTCGCAAACACAAGCACTCCGTTACATAGATCAGGTGGGACAAGCATTAGAATATGTTCACCAGCAAGGATTTTTACATAGAGATATAAAGCCGAATAATATTCTTTTACGAAATCAGAGAAAAGAAGCTGTATTAATAGACTTTGGACTAGCGAGGGAGTTTACAATAGGAAAAACCCTGAGCATGACCAGCGCGAGAACAGAAGGATATGCACCAATAGAGCAGTATGAAAGACAGGGACGATTTACAGCAGCAACAGATGTATATGGGTTAGCAGCAACGCTGTATGCGTTAGTAACAGGAGAAGTCCCGTTTGCGTCAAATTTTAGAAAGTTTGCAGAATTACCCCCACCAAAAAAATACAATCCAGAGATTAGCGACACAGTGAACGATGCAATAATGACAGGTATGGGGATAGAACAGCAAGAACGCCCGCAAACAGTGAGAGAATTTAGAGAATTGCTGGAAGTTGTGAAAACACCAGAACCGACATTTAGCTTTGAGGTTGTGATAGTCAACAGTCGAGGAGAAATAATCAAACGAGAAAGCAAACAAGCGAAATACTATAGTGAAGACTTGGGTAATGGTGTTGTACTAGAAATGGTCTCAATTCCTGGGGGTCAGTTTGTTATGGGTTCTCCAGAAACCGAACTAGAACGATTTTATCATGAAAGTCCACAACACACAGTTACGATTCAACCCTTTTTTATGGGGAAATTTCCGATAACCCAAGAACAGTATCAAGCTATTATGGGGCAAAATCCCTCCTACTTCAAAGGAGAAAAGCGACCTGTTGAACAAGTTAGCTGGGATGATGCGATCGCGTTCTGTACTAAATTATCTCAAAAGACAGGAAAGACTTATCGTTTACCAAGTGAAGCAGAGTGGGAATACGCTTGTCGTGCTGGAACAACTACGCCGTTTTATTTTGGGGAGACGATTACTACAGATTTAGCAAATTATTGCGGAACAGACAGCCATTTCTCCGGGACAGTGTCTAATGGCAATTATGCTCAGGGCGCTACATTTTTCCTAGACAAAAACGGACAACCTTAGAAAAAACGCACCTGCCTACTCCCAAAAAATACCCCGACATTTCCAGACAGGTGCGTTTTTTCGCACCCTCTCCTAGAAGTCTACATCCCAAACTGGGACAAAGGTTGTCCGTTTTTGTCCGGGTTCATCCCAACCCCGCTCCCCACTAATAAGGTGATTTCCAAGAAAGAAAATACCTGGGGAATGCGAGTTTCGACTTCGCTCAACTCGCGCTCTCTCAGTTGGTTGAGCGAAGCTCATACCATTTCACGAAAAAAATGAAACAGATGGGTAGGCAATACTGCTCGGTTAAGCATTTTCAGACCCATGTCTGGTTTTGGGAAAGGGTTAAAGGGGAAGGGGTAAAGGACTTTTCTAAACATGCATCCCCTTACCTTTTCCCCAAAACCTATACAATCATAGTTAAAGCTCTATGATTGTACTTAGACCCTATATGACAAATACCTCTACGGTAGAAATCCTGATTTCCTTGGATTCACCAGACTTAAGTGGATCTGAGTTACAAGAACAAGCAGAAAACTTACTACCACAGATTAGAGAAGTGGATGGAGTGGAAGCAGCTAATTTGGTGACAGAGGAACTCTCTCAACGAGGAGCGAAGGGAGATGGTTTTATTGTAGGGACAATCAAAGCAGTGATTATTCCTGGTAGTATGAGTTTGTTTAAGTTTCTCAAAGAACGCCTAAGTGGTAAACCACTGGAGATGAATCTCAAACGAATTGATGGGCAAGAATTGAAAATAAAAGCTGGGAGTAAAGAAGATATAGAATTTTTGTCTAAAAAAGCAGAAGAATTTTTCAAATCTTAAGGGTAGGTAGGATGGCAAAAGTAGCACTGCTGATAGGAGTCAGTGAATATAAGCCAGGATTAAACCCGCTACCTGCTGCGGTCAAAGATGTAGAAGCAATGCGCCGAGTTTTATTAAACTCGCAAATGGGTAATTTTGCTGTTGAGAATATCACAGTCCTGGAAAATCCCCAACCATTGGAAATGCAATACGCAATCTACAATCTGTTTGCGAATCGCCAAAGAGATGATTTAGTACTATTGTACTTCTCAGGTCATGGAATAAAAGATGAAAGTGGTAGGCTGTATCTAGCAAGTCGTGAAACGTACAAAGAAAATGGAGGGTTAGTTAAACCATCAGCAGTAGAGGCAAGACAACTGCATGATAATATGAACGAAAGTCGCTCAGAGCGACAAGTCATTATCTTGGACTGCTGCTTTAGTGGTGCGATCGCCAAAGGCTTAACAGTAAAAGACGATGGTAAAGTAGACCTCCAAACACAACTAGGTGGTAAAGGGAGAGCAATCCTAACATCATCCACATCTACCCAGTACTCATTTGCAGAGGAAGGTTCAGAATTATCAGTATACACGCGCTATTTAGTAGAAGGGATAGAAAAAGGTGCAGCAGATCAAGATGGGGATGGATGGATTACGGTAGATGAGTTGCATGATTATGCTTGCGGGAAAGTAAAAGAAGCATCACCAGCAATGACACCGAAATTCTATCCGGTAGAAGAAGGTTACAAGATCCGCTTAGCTAAAGCACCTGTTGATGATCCTTATCTGAAGTATCGTAAGGAAGTTGAGAATATTGCCAAAGAGAATGAAGGAGAGATTTCTCGGATTAACCGCAGTTATTTAAATGAGTTGCGCAATAACTGGAGCTTGCGACCAGAAGAATCTGACAATATAGAAGCAGAAGTTTTGCGACCTTACTTGATACGTCAGGATAAATTACGGCGTTATGAACAAGTTTTTACTGAAGTCATTCAGCAGCAGAATTCTTTGACACAGAGGGATCGCAAAGAACTCAAACGACTACAGCAAGCTTTAAATCTTCGAGACGAAGATATTGCACCAATTGAAAAAAGAATTACTCGACAAACCAGCAGACTCTCATTACCACAAATATTAACTCGGCAACAGTTTATCAGATTAGCTGGTTTTGGTGGTGCAGGATTGCTAGGAACAATAGTAGTTTCCCAAGCATTTCGGGAGGACAATCAACCCAAAAATGATTCACAACCGTCTGTTGTACCTTCACCATCTGCAAATGAAACCAAATTGCAGCAGTTTGAATTTCCGGTAGTGAAGGTGGATGCAAAAGGAAAAATTACCAGCCGCACCACTAAAAATGCAAATTTCTTTACAGAAGATTTGGGTAACGGTGTCACCTTGGATATGGTGGAAATTCCAGGTGGTAAGTTTGTTATGGGTTCCCCGTCAACAGAAAAGGATAGATCTAACTCTGAAAGTCCACAGCACAACGTGACGATTAAACCTTTTTTCATGGGCAAGTTTACCATTACCCAACAGCAATATCAGGCAATTATGGGGAAAAATCCCTCCAACTTCAAAGGAGAAAAACATCCTGTTGAACAAGTAAGTTGGGATGATGCGATCGCTTTCTGTGCTGAGTTATCGAAAACGACAGGAAAAACCTATCGTTTACCAAGTGAAGCTGAATGGGAATATGCTTGTCGTGGTTGGACAACTACCCCGTTTTATTTTGGGGAGACAATTACTACAGATTTAGCGAATTATCGCGGGACAGACTGGAATAATTCGGGGACGGTGTATAATGGCAATTATGGTCAGGGTCCCAAGGGTATTTACCGTCAGGAAACAACCGAAGTAGGAAAATTTCCACCAAACGCTTGCGGTTTATATGATATGCATGGTAATATATGGGAGTGGTGTCAAGATACCTGGCATGATAGTTATGAAGGTGCGCCAGATGATGGCACTGCATGGGTGAGCGATGATAAAAATAATACTAACCGGCTGCTGCGTGGCGGTTCGTGGGACAACCTTCCGAGGAGCTGTCGTTCGGCGTTTCGCCACAGGCACGCGCGCGACTACTGGTACAACAACGTGGGGTTTCGGGTTGTCGTGGTTGGGCTTGCCAGGACTATTTAGCCCTTTGCACTCTTGCCCTTTTGCACTTTACACTTCTTAACCCTGTCTCCGCCGCAGGCGGATCGATTTTTTTTAGTTTTTTATAGACGAGCGATTACATTAATATAGGAGAAATTTAGTCTACAGTCAAGAGTTACGTCCCGTTTTTACGAGCTTTCTGAACATAAGGGTTTGGGATGGGGTTTAAAGTTTGCTCTAAAGGTTTCGGTGCGTTACGGACTTCGTCCTAACACACCCTACGGATCACGCGAAATTGTTCGCAACATTTCTCGGACTGTAATTTTACACTCAGGAAATGCTAGTGGTGAAATTGTAACATCTTCCAATAGAATTGTCCTTGTATTATTAATGGAAATTTTTTATAAAAATTACCCGCAATTTTATTATGGTTAGTTGTTCCCCCTGCCATTGGGATAATTTCTCCGTCCCTGTATTCACTTTTAAATTCAGCTTTCTCCTCTAGCTCCAAATACTCTTCTGGTGTATAGAAACGTTTTTCTGTCTGTAACACCATCTTCTTTTCCTCAATCGATGGGCTGTTCTAATTCTAATCTATGTCTTAGAACTCTAAAATAGCGGTGCGTTACGGCGCAAAAATTGACTAATTGGTCGAAGGTGATACTTGATAATGCGCCTAACACACCCTACGGTAATTTAATATTTTCTTGCATCAATTAATACTGCATAAAACACCTTGATCACTGATAACTGATAACTGTTCACTGATAACTGTTTTCCGCTCTCCCAATCCCCAATTCTTGAAGTTTGGCTTTAACATCCGACCACCCGGTGCCGCAGTAGTAGTATTTTTTATCCAGTATGTTTGCTATATAATAACCCTGCTTGCCACCGTTGATACGGAAAAGTTCAATAGCAACCTTTTTCATAGAAGTGTCGAAGACAGCGAACTCATCTTCAATAGACAGTGTAGGGGCGTTGAATAAGTTAATGAACGGTTCGCCGTGTTTGAACGCCCACCCGTTACCACGACGCTCTATGATTTGATAGTAAGCAGGATAAAAAACTGTAGTGCTAGAATTTGTCATAATAAAATTAGCTTGATTTGCTAAGATATAGCCCCTAGGGCAAGCTAGGGGCTGATAACTAAGTGTTAGTTATCGGTGTTGTCTTTTCTTTCTGGTTGATCTGCCAAATCTTCCAGATCGGATTCGACAACTTCAGAGTCTACGAGGTATGTTTCCCCTGAGACTTCATCCCGCTTTTTCCAAACGCCTTGGACAAGACGGATAAAAATCTTAACAGGGTTATACAAACCTTGATGACCATTACCATTTTTGCTCAATAAATACCTCCTTTTTTGAACGATTGGGGACACTAAATGTCCCCTGTTTTATTTTACACCATTTATCACAAATTTATTTAACCATTTTTAGAAGATTCATTTCGATTTTTCGTGGAGATTAATATTAATTCACCATTGGCGATCGCATCTAATAACTGACCGGTTGAACCTTCGCTATCGTAGATATATCCTAATATTTGTGCAATTTCTTTAAGCTTGTCGCCTGTTCCCGGAGCAACCCTCGCATGAAGATTAGTGCGGTCTAACTTCTTCCTTCCTGCCATAAATGTTAACCATAAAATCAAAAAAGTGGTTTACACATATTAGCATAACAAAGGGTGTAACCAGCGTGTTAAGCTGTGGATCGGGATGAGCGCAATACGATCGCGCCCCATCGTCAAGTTTTCAACAAATCCACAGAGGCTTGCAACTGCTGTGCGATTTCGACAGTTTGTTGTAGAGATAAAGACACAGCACTAGACAAATCGGCTGTACTTTCTGAGTCTTGTGCAATTTGTTTGATTAATGATGCGATCGCCTCAGACATTCCTGCTTGAGATACGGTTGTTTCAGAGATTAATTTTACAAACTCGTCAAGTTGGCTAGCTACTGTTAATACCTCTTCCAAAGTCTGCTTAGTATTTTTAACAAGATTAGCTCCTTCAACAACCTGTCTTGTACTCAATTCTATAGCTGAAGCAACTACAGTAATTTCCAATTGGATCTTATCCAATATTTCGTAAATTTCCTGAGTTACCATAGCAGACTGAGTGGCTAATTGACCTGCGTCTTCTGTTAAAGTTCCATCACCTGTCCGAGAACCTTCTAAGCTGGCGTTTATTGCTAAAACATTAGTTTGTAAAGCAAGTTGGTTAATTAACAATACAACTTTGGAAATTTCCTCAGAAGATTGAGTCAGGTGATTCACCTTCTTAACTGTCTGCGTCACCGTGTGTTGCAAATTCGAGATACTCTCAACAGTGCTATCCATTGCAGCTTTAGCAAGACTAGCTGTGTCAGAAGTTGCAAGTGTCATTTGTGCTGCTTGATGCGCATTATTTGCCATTTCTTGAATCGATAGAAACATTTCATCTATCTGTTCAAAAATACCCCTGATTTCAGACGCCTGTTTGAGTGCTTTATCCGTTAATTCACCCACAACATCAGAGTTTTCACCAACAGAAATATTTACTTGCTGGACAACTGTTTTCACTCGAGTGGCAATTGTGTGCAAATTCTCTATGATGATATTGATAAAATCAGCAAAGATTCCAATTTCATTAGTTGTTTTTTCCGCGCGCACAGTTAAGTCACCATTGGATGCTTCTTTAACATAATCAATAAGTTCTAGCAACTGATGTTCAACAATTTGTTGATTATGCCTTAACTCTTGTTCTGCTTGCTGGTGCTGCGTAATATCCACTAGCACTCCAATAAAATTGATAACTTCTCCGCTAGTATCACGCACTGGAGATATGGTTAATTCACACCAGAATGAAGTTTTATCTTTGCGGTAATTCTTGATTGTGGCTTGACATTCATTAGCATCACGCACGGCGCTGCGTATCTTCTCAAGAGTATCTTGGTCTGTGTCGTCTCCTATGAGAAGTTCGTAATTCTGCTTAAGAACTTCTTTGAGTGAATATCCTGTGATTTTCTCAAAAGCAGGATTGCAAAAGATGATTGGGTTATTTGGCTGTTTGTTGTCAGTAATGAAAATTGCGTTACTTGCAACGGCGATCGCGCGATCGCGAAGCTGTAGTACTTTCTGTGCCTGCTGAAGTTCATCCAACAAACTTGCTTGTTCTATAGCAATCCCCACTTGAATTGCTATTTGCCTAAACAACTCTATTTCGTCTTCCTCCCAAATTCGAGTTTGAGAACACTGTTGAACAGACAATAAGCCTAAAAGCTGACTGTTCTTAAAAAGAGGTGCAACCATGTATCCTTGAATTTGAAAACTTTCCAGAATTTTTCGATGTCTATGAAAGTCTCTAAACCCCACTTCATAAATGCTGTTGACGACTTGAACAAAAACACTTTTATCTGTTTCAAGTCCATTTACCCAAAAAGGATTATTAATTGTTTTTCCTAAAGTTTTTATCCAATTTTGTGCTATCGACTCAGCAATAGTCGTGATACTTCTATCAGGATTAAGACGATAAACACTAGCGCGGTCAGTGTTCAGCAGATAGCGAACTTCATTAACCGTTGTGTTAATAACATCGTTTAACCTCAAAGATCGCCGAATGGATAACATAAGTTGTGTCAATTGTTCAGAGCGCTTAGCTTTGACTTCTTGTTTTGCTAAACGTTCTACAGATGCTGTCAATCGCTGATCGATAAATGAAGTCAAAAGCGTGAAACCCAAAATAATAAACGCTGCAAAACCAACTGCAGTAGCCAACCAAGTCAGTGAAGAATTTGGCTGGAGTGCAGATACTGCTTTTGACTGAGTTACGGTGAAGCTAGCTGACGCCATTCCTATATAGTGCATTCCACAGATCCCAACCGCCATGACCAATGCACTTATGATCTTGTATCCTGTAACAACTGTACCAGATTGCAAGCGCAGTTGAAATGCAATCCATAATGCTGCCATTGATGCAGCAATGGCGAGCAGTACAGAAAGTATAAAAAGCATCGGTTCATACCGAATAGTTGCGTTCATCTGCATCGCATATATTCCAATGTAGTGCATGGAGGCGATGCCTAAACCCATTAAAACTCCTCCCAACAATAATTGCTCCACTTTGAGGACTGGGCGGCTAGCGAGAAGAAGCGCACCTCCAGAAGCAACAATAGCTGGTAATATCGACATGACCACCGTGAATACATCGTAGCTGACTAAAATCGGTAGTTTCAAAGCCAGCATTCCAACAAAATGCATTGACCAAATACCGATTCCCATCACAATTGCACCACCAACTAACCAAGCAAGTTTGGATTTTGCAACAGATGCTGTGACTCTTGCCGCCAAATCTAATGCAGTGTAGGAGGCAAAAACTGCAATCACAATCGAAAGAATTACAAAGCGTAAGTCGTATGTACCACTTATTGCCATATCTGCTGGTAACATGATAGTTATCCTCAAGCTGTTTGTCTTCATTGGTTGGGGTAATCTTATTTTTGATTCATTTCCACTAATTACCTACTAGCTTGATAAGAATCAGCTAATCTGGCAGATAGATGCTACATATGAACTCCATTAAAACAAAGTTTTGAACACTTATAAACATGATTTTTACTAATCTTAGAATTGTAGCTCTAAGCCTTAAATTTTGAAGTGTAGAATCACACATTTAAGAGTTAGTAAAAAAGTATTTATTTGTCAATTATTTGTGTAATTTATTGCTTAGAACAGGTTTTCAATTCCTAATTAATACCTCATTAATTAAGCAGCAGCAAATTTGGCATACCCTTACGTAGTAATGATATTTCAAAAAATTGGTAAGATTTTTCTTTTTCAACAGAGAGATAAAAAGATTATACCGATGGTGTACGTGGGCATTAGGTAAGGCGCTTTCTTGTAGCAGCGTTGCTTGTGGGTTAAGTATCTATTGTTGTTGTTGAGCTTATAAATGTATCTGTAAACACAAATGTATATCTATCTAAAGATAGATATACGTGTCTAACTAATGACACAAAACTCTAAGCGTTGCATGATGGGGAATATAAATTAGAGCTATTGTGCAAACTGCAGATGGGTGATGAAGTGCAAAAAGTCTCAATCAACCTGTATTCGTAACAATCGGGTTATTTGTAGTAAATAAAAATACATATACTTCAATGAGAAAACATTAGTTCATCACATTTTAGTTGCCAAAAATAATACGCTTACTGTAAGCTAGTATTAATTAATACAAGATTCCGAACAATCATTGCGGATCAGGTGTAGAACGACAGTCGAAAACCTGTAGAGCGTGAAGACCTGGTATAAGCAATCATTAGTCGAAAGGAAAAGAATATTAATGCCTTCTGTCCTACGGATACCATTATTTCAAAGCTGGTTCTCCTTGTTGAAAACTGATTCATTTAGCAATTGCACAGTGCGACAACTGATTCCTGGTGTCAGCGCTCCTTGGGCGCATCTTTTAGCTATCGGGGCACCTTTGCTACTTGCTGGGCTCATTCATCAGGGACAACAGGCTGGTTGGTATAATGACAGCTTCGGGCTGTTGGTGATGTCACTAGCATCTATGATTAGTGCTTTTGGACTCCTCAAGCGGGGTGCTGTTATTCTCAATCAGGTAAACCACAATCTACAAGCAGCTGAAGCCGAAATTCAAAGGCTAAAGCAAGAACTAGTTTGCGTTGCCACTATTACGGAAGTTACTGCACTTAAACAAGCTGAAATTTCCCTGCGCCAAAAAGAGCAGCAATTACAGCAACAGGCAATACAACTCCAAAACCAAAATCGGCTCAAAGATGAATTTCTCAGTGCGTTGTCTCATGAACTGAGAACACCCCTTCACCCAATTCTTGGTTGGATCACCTTGATCAGAAAGCAAAAGCTTACACCTGCCAAAACTACTGAAGCGCTACAAATTATTGAGTGTAACGTCCGACAACAAATGGCGTTAGTAGACGATTTGTTAGATGTTTCCAGCATAATTCAAGGCAAGCTGAAGCTGAACTTTCAACGAATAGATTTAGCAGCCGTATTGAACGCCGCTATCGGAACAGTATATTTCGCAGCTCAAGCTAAACGTATCACCATCGAGCTTCAGGGTTTATCCTCACTGCAAACGATTGGGGATCCCGATCGCCTGCAACAAGTCTTCTGGAATTTATTATCAAATGCGATTAAATTTACACCAGATAATGGGCAGGTCAAAGTAGAATTATCGCTCGTCCATAATTCTAATGCTGCCCATTCTGCCCAAATTAAAGTGAGCGACACTGGCATTGGAATTGCTAGTGACTTTCTAGAACACGTGTTTGATCGCTTTCTCCAAGGCGATAGCAGTACAACCCGTAAGTATCGTGGTTTAGGATTAGGACTCGCTCTCGTGCGACATTTGGTCGAACTCCACGGTGGGACGGTGACGGTAGAGAGTCCTGGGGTTGGGCTTGGATCAACATTTACAGTCAGACTGCCGTTGCAAGTCAAAGCAGAACCATTAACGTTTATTGGTGCTGGCACTCCTGTTTGCGGTGCAAACAATTCTCTTTGTGAAGCTTCATTTGAGTCTCAAACTATGCAAACAGCCTCTGCAAAAACTATTAAACTAAGAGGAGCGAGGATTTTACTGGTTGATGATGACCCAGATAATCTAGACCTTTTGCGCTTTTTTCTTGAGCAAGAGGGGGCTGTGGTCATAGCTGTAACTTCACCTTTAGAAGCACTCGAACTCGTTGCCAAAAACCCACCTTCTCTAATCATTAGTGATATTGGGATGCCGGAAATGAATGGTTATGAGTTGATTCGTCAAATCAGAATATTGCCTCAGACTAGACAAACTCCAGCACTTGCAATGACTGCGTTTGTGCAACCTGAAGATCAGCAACTTGCACTAATTGCTGGATTCCAAGCACACATTGCCAAACCTTTTCACCTAGAGGAATTCTTAGCATCTATAATCCAACTCGTACAAAAAGAAAGTTATCCCATTTCACTTTAAGGCTGATACATTACACACATGGGCAATGTGCATAGGGAAATTGTACCCTTAACCACATTGCCCAGTAAATAAGAGTTTCAACCACCAAGAAATTTAGGTCGTGCTTGTTGATTTAGTTGCAACTTTTTTTCTAAATTTACCCAATCTTCTTGCTGTATAAGGGTAATCAGTTCATCAAGATTATGGCGGTACTCCAGGAGCGATCGCAATAAACAAGAACGATTATACCGCGCCATCATCAACCCTAATTCTGGATTGCCACCACCCACACGACTTGTATCGCAGAAGCCCGAACTAGCAAGGTTTTGAGCTAATTGTAAAACTGATGGCTCCGTTTCACCCATACAAGCAGAAATTAAAGAAGTACTCACCATCACAGGTAAATGAGAAATCCAAGCTACAGCACGGTCATGTTCTTCAGGAAGACAATGATAGATAGTCGCACCAAGCTGTTGTACAATTTGCTCTAGCGCCGTAATTGTCGCAGGTGGTGTTGTAGCTAATGGTGTCAATACATAAGGCCTGTTTACAAATAAATTTGGCACAGCTGCTTCTATACCACTGTCAGCTGTTCCGGCCATAGGATGTCCACCGACAAAGTTATGCCAGCGTGGGGAAATCTCGCTGACTATTGGTGCTTTTACTGAGCCTACATCAGTAATTATTGTAGTACAAGGTAGATGAGTAATTAGTGTCTCAAATGTGGGAATAATAAGTGATAGAGGTGTACAAATAAATACAACTTCTGCAGTCGCGAGCAAACTAACGTCAACAGAGGCTTCGTCTACAGCGTTTAGCGCGATCGCCCTAGTACAAGTTGATTCTCTCCGACTAACCCCTAGCACGTAATGTCCGTGCGATCGTAAATCCAAACCCAAAGAGCCGCCTATGAGACCAAGTCCCAAAATACCAATATTCATTCTTGATTTTCCTTCAATTAACAAGAATCCAGGAGTCAGGAGTCAGGAGTCAGGAGCAAGAGTAGAGTATAAATTCTGTCTTCTTGGCGAATGAATAAGAGGGTTTAAATTCCCAAGAAGATTGATTCTAAATTTTGTATTCTGACTCCTGCATTCTGTCTTCTGACTCCTTCTTCCATTTCTGTATACTTTACCAACTATTGCCTGAATGACCGTAGAGGAATTGCTGGAACAATACGCAGCAGGAATCAGAGACTTTCATAAAATTGAACTCTCTGAAGCTAACCTGAGTGGTGCAAAACTAAGTGGTGTAAATTTTAGTCATGCTAATTTGAGTGTGGTAAACTTTAGTGGTGCAAATCTCAGCACTGCTAATTTAAGCCATGCCAAGCTGAATGTCGCAAGACTCAGAGGGGCTAATCTTATCAGTGCTAATTTGAATAATGCTAGCCTTAACGTCGCCAATTTGATTCGGACAGATTTAAGTCACGCCCAATTAAGATCAGCTTCACTAATTCGATCTGAGTTAATTCGTGCCGATCTGAGTAACGCTGACTTGTCGGAAGCCAATCTCCGTAATGCAGATCTACGAGAAGCTACACTTCGTAACGTTGTACTCGAATGTGCCAATTTAAGCGAAGCAACTTTGCGAGACGGTTTTTTAACCGGGGCTAATTTACAGCAAGCTAAATTAAACAGCACTGACTTAAGTCGTACTGATCTCGCTAGTGCAAATTTTCGGGATGCTGATCTTAAGCAAGCAAATCTCAACCGTGCTAATCTCAGTGGAGCGAACTTAATTGGTGCTAATCTTCGGTGGGCAGATTTGAGCGGCGCCAATCTCTCGTGGGCAGACTTAAGTGAGGCAAAATTAAGCGGGGCTAACTTAATAGGGGCAGACTTGAGTAATGCCAATTTGACAAATGCAAGCTTAATCCATGCTGATTTAACTCATGCAAAATTGATTAAGGTTGATTGGGTAGGTGCAGACTTAACAAAAGCAATTTTGACCGGAGCAAAACTTTATGGTACATCCCGCTTCGGCTTAAAAACCGAGGGTACGATTTATGAATGGGTTGACCTCAGTCCTATGGGGGATCACTCCATCATCAAATATTTTAACTCTGTTGAATACCAAGACTTTTTTAATGAAACTCCGCCAACAATCCAAATTATTGTAGACAGACCTTTAGACTACGAAGCCAATTTTATCCTCGCTAGTGCTTATTACCAAATTGCTCAGCAATACCAAGAACTCAAGCAACCTCCTACCATAGACATTGGGCGTCGTAGGACCGTTTTTACCTTCCAAGTAGATAGTGATGAGAGTTTATTCCCCACAGCTTACGTAGCCGTTGTTCCGTTTAAGGACGCCGCCGCTACGCAAAAAAATATCTCTACCTTAGTACAAATGATAATAAGCCAAGATATTGCTAAGCTAGGTTTAAAGGCCCCTAAATCTGTCAAGCTACTAACCACTCTTTTTGAGCAAGCGATGGATCACGCATCTGTAGTCAATTACAAGAAACAAAAATTAGAAATAGCACCAAAATTCAATTTTTTTCAAGTTCCTACACAAACAATTTTAACAAATTCCAGCGCTCAAAATTTGATTGTATATAGTCACCCAAACTTTGGTAAAAAATTTACTGATATCCCCGATGTTAAGTATTCTGTAGCCGATGAGATTTCTCATACAACTACGAAGTCGATGATTCCCTCACTAGATATGCTCGTTGATTTTTTTCAAGGATTTCATTGTGTAAGTAACTAAGGAGAAAAAATGCGCGCTTTTAACAAAATGCTCGGTCGAACTCGCTATGTAGTCTGTCGTATAATGCTCCATTTAGGAGGAGCCGAAGTAGCACCAATTTTAGGAGTGTTGAATCGTGCCGGACGCGCAGCTATAGATGCTGAGGGTGACTTAGAAGTTTTAGGAGAAGAATTGGTCGAAATCTGCCAAACCCTTCTCCAGAACGATGAAAACTGGCTCTCTGGTGCAAATGAAGGTGACGTATTTTGGAGTGAAGGTGAAGCAGGAGACTATGTAAATGAATTATTTACTGACTCAGCTCAGCGTTACCTAAGTGAACCAGATTATAATTCTGGATCTAATGATCCTTTATCTTTACCTGTAACTCGTAATTTGATCGTGATGATTACAGTAGCGTGTGAAGGAGAAGTACCAGAATTAGAGACTGACCTTTCTAACACTCAGGCGATGAAAGAAGGGATAAAAAGCTTAATTAATTTGCACTACAAACATAAATTCCAGGCAATACAAGTGCATTTCTCCCCAGCACGGTTAGGAGAGGAACTGACTAACGATCAGTTATTGCAATATTACCCCGAGTTAATACCTCTTTAATGGGCATGGGGCATGGGGCATTGGGCATGGGGCATGGGGACTGGGGATTGGGGACTGGGGACTGCAGTCTAGAGAAAATGTTTACAGTCCAAGTCCCTTTCCCAAGGCTTAATTTCCAATCTCTAATCCCCAATACCCAATACCCAATACCCAATACCCAATACCCAATACCCAGTCCCCAATCCCCAATACCCAATACCCAATCCCCAATCCCCAGTCCCCAATCCCCAATTGTAGGGTTGTCCGCACTCATCACCCATCAACAAATTGTTAAGCTGGAAGGCAGGAAAATAGTCCAATGTTTATGACACTCTTGCGTAAATTTACAGTCATTGTTTTAGCATTGAGTTTGTGCTTAACAACTGTCGCTTGTGGCGGAGGAGGGAATCAAACGACTCCTCAGGGGCGAAACGTCTCTCAAACCACGCCTACTAAACTCAGCGATGGTCAGTACCCAGTGCAACAAGCGAGTTATGATGATGGTAATGGGGAGTACACGCTGTTTCTACTTAACAGTCCATCCCCAACGTTTAGAACTCAGAGTTTACAAATGGCTCGCCTGACCGATGAACAAATTAAGCAAGGTCAGAAAAGTTTCCTGAAGGTGGAAAAAGGACAGCCAATTTTATATCTAACCGAGGATTTTAAAATTGAATATGTCCATAACGTTGCTGAGACTAAAACGAATCCTCAAACAGGACAACAAGAAACAGTTGTAGCTCGTCGCGAATCAGGTTTCTGGGCTCCATTTGCAGGTGCTTTGGCAGGTCAAGCAATTGGTAGTCTTTTATTTAGACCCCAATATTATGTTCCACCAGCTTATCAACCAGGAGGAGGCTCGTTGCTGACTGGTTACGGTGGCTATGGCAGAAGCTATAACGATGCGATCGCGAGTTATCAAACTCGCTACAATGCCCCACCAGCCGAAGTGAGAAACCGCACTACTTTCCGTAGCACAGGAACAATTAGAAGATCATATCCAGACAACACAAGTACACGCACCATACCACCCACGACTACTAACCGTCCTACTGGTTCTGGATTTGGTAGCAGTACCCTAAGACCATCTGGTGATTCTAGTTCCATTAGAAGACCATCTAGTGGTTCTTTTGGTAGTGGTGGTCGTTCGCGAGTCCCTCGCGGTGGTTTTGGTAGTAGAAGGCGTTAATAAGTAAAGAATTCAGGAGTGAGGAGCCAGAATTCAGCATGAATTTTGTGATTCTGAATTCTGACTTCTGAATTCTGACTCCTTTAAATTTTAATGAACTGCGACAGCAGGTTGCTGCCAGCGTCCAACGACTTTACCAATCACTGCTAGTTCTTGCATCAAGCTGTCAAAACGGTCTGGTGTGAGAGATTGGGGTCCATCAGATAAAGCTTTGGGGGGGTTGGGGTGAACCTCGATCATTAAGGAATCAGCGCCTACAGCGATCGCCGCCATTGCCATTGAAGGAACATAAGCAGCCCAACCTGTGCCATGGCTGGGATCAATCATAATCGGTAAGTGAGTCAGGTTTCGCAACACTGGCACTGCTGATAGATCCAGAGTGTTTCTAGTGTACTGATTATCAAACGTGCGAATTCCGCGTTCACACAAAATCACATTCGGGTTTCCTGCTGCCAAAACATACTCTGCAGCCATTAACCAGTCTTCAATTGTTGCAGCCATTCCCCGCTTCAGGAGAACTGGTTTTGTGATTCGCCCAACTTTTTTGAGTAAGGAGAAGTTTTGCATATTTCTTGCACCTACTTGGACAACATCCGCAACTTCTGCGATCGCCTCCAAATCAGCAGCATCCATCACTTCTGTAATAATACCCAATCCCGTTACTTGGCGTGCCTTTGCCAACAGTTCCAAAGCACTCTCGCCGTGTCCTTGAAACGCATAGGGAGAAGTCCGAGGTTTGTATGCTCCACCGCGTAAAAATGAGGCTCCAGCCGCTTTAACTCGCTGCGCTGTCTCCACAATCATTTCTTCATTTTCTACTGAGCAGGGACCAGCAACAACTACTACAGGATGGTGTTCGCCAAAGACGACTCGTCCCAGAGGAATTTCAACCACAATCTCAGAAGCCTCCCCGTGACGAAACTGGCGGCTAGCTCGTTTGTAAGGCTTCTCAACCCGCAACACCTGCTCAATCCAAGGGCTAACTTCTTGAATCTGTCGTGCATCTAAATCAGCAGTTTCACCAACAAGACCGATGACTACTTTATGTTTACCGACGATTTTTTCTGGTGTTAGCCCCCAACCACTCAGTTCCTCGTTAATACGGTTTATTTCCGCTTCAGGGGAACCAACTTTCATAACTACAATCATGCTAAATACCCTGCTTAGTCGATTTATGAAGTTACTTGCTACTCGTGGTTAGTTGTTGAAGTTTCATACGAACTGATAACTACCAACAAGAGTAAAATATAGCGCTCAGGCATTTTGTTACTCATATAGAGTGTAAAAACTAAGCATAAATTTAAAATGAGTAATGTTGAAGCTATAAAATTTAAACTTCAACATTTCCTCTAAAAATCTACGCAACACTAAAGTCGTCAAAAATCTGAGCGCTGATAATTATACGTTTTTTTGCCGCGTTTCGCGCCAAACTGCAACCATTCTTCCCAAATTAGTGGTGAACTCACTCCAGCCCAACAAACTCCCGACGCTCTTTTCATCCCAAGAAGCAGAGAGAACCCCATAAGTTATTCCCACCACCCCTAAACCAAACAACCCCATATTCACCAGTAAAACGGCGACGTGAGGCAGTTTAATTTTGGCATAGACCAGGAGTACATAACTAATAATCAGGGTGCTAATACCCAAAGCTGTTGGTATACCACAGAAAGCAGCGACTCGCCGAACCATCCTTTGGCTAACGACTTTAGGGATAGCCATTTCTTCTTTAGTAAAAGGTGGCTTTTTCTGATCTTTTACTTTTGGTTCGGACTTAGTGACTGGTGGTTGATTTTTTGCTTGTCGTGGTTTTTGGCGCTTTTTGTTTGGTTCAAAAGGCAAACGATTGCGTTCAGATTCACTAGACATAGGCGGTAGTTCTATCCACGTATGCCGAGACGACCAATCAAAGCTTGATAATGTTCTCGGCTATCCTTTTGAATATACGATAGAAGGCGCTTGCGCTGACCAATTAGCTTCAACAATCCTCTCCGGGAGGAATGGTCTTTTTTATTGGCTTGGAGATGTTCGCTGAGGCGGTTAATCCGCTCCGTCAGCATAGCAATTTGGACATCAGCCGAACCGGTATCGGTTTCGTGAACTTGGTAGTTGGAAATTATTTCTATTTTGCGCTGTTGCGTAAGAGCCATGATCCAATTAATTTTTTTCTAGTTTATGCAGCAGTCTCTCATGTTATCACAGCCATTATGTTCTGTGCTGAATTAGCTCACATGCACTATACAACAAGGAATGCAGCAGGTAAAAGCGCGAAATATCGGCTAGATGCGGTCACAGTCACTATCCCTTGCGTAAAAACAGTAATATCACGCTAGTGATTGTATACTGATCAACATTATAATGCTGAGTATAAAGATCCTCATTTGTGTTGTGTAATCATAGTTGTGTTAGCGTGGCGTCCCAGGCGTCACGTTTTTTGTTTCTTATATTTTTGTTCAAATTTCGATGGGTACAGTACCTACTGTAGTAAGATCTGTGCTGCAATAATTTCATCAGAGTTTGACCGCAATAATAATGCCACTCGCCCAGTTCAGCTTAGTAATAGTCACATCATTTCGACTCTCTAGTGTGGCAATTAGCGAGACTACTTTAGCTTCGTGACCATTAGGCCAATTAGTTTGTTGCAATAATGGGAGCATCCCAATGAGTGCAAAAAGACTGTAGTGGTAGCCGGAAAGCTCCCGCTACATTTTTTCCGGACAAAACAGGACAACCTTTGTCCTAGGTTAGGTGTTTAACACCAAGGTCAGGATACAAAAAAACGAGCCTGTCCGGAAATGTCCGGGTATTTCAAGGAGTTGGCAGGCTCGTTTTTTTGAAGGTTGTCCTGTTTTGTCCAGGGTTCCCCCCACCCTACTTTATTACAGAAGCGGGCAGGATGCCCGCACTACAAAATAACATAAATTTACACATTTGGGATGCTCCTAACATAATATTATTCATCGCCTGATAATCTCAACTTTTCAGCCATTACTATGAATCGTGACAAAGTGAAAAAGCAGCCAGATTCTTCTCGAAAAACAGGTATCTTGCCCAGGTCAATTGGAAGAATATTTAATATTATTAGAACAGAGCTTTCCCCACAAGGAGAGCGTCAATATGTTAGAAATTTTCAATTCTCAAAAAAAAGAACCAGAACATCTCTAAAATTCTTGCTTGTATTATTAATTGTGCCCATCATAACTCATTACGTATCCAAGCAAGTTTTAGTAAACCCTATAGTAGACAAAATTAGAGGTGAAAATACATTACAGATTTTCCTAAACAAAAAAATGGAAGATGAAGCTCTCGAGGAATTGACTACTTATCAAAAACAACTAAGATTTCAAAGCCTTCTCCATAAGGCACCTAGTCTCTCACAAGATGCTCTGCAAGAAAAACTCAAGGAAAAAGCAAGTGAGCTAGCCAAAGAGTTTAGAGAGAAAAGTAATAACTCCATCAGCAATGTATTTGCTGATTTGGTATCACTAACTGCCTTTGCTGTAATAGTCGCTAATAGTAAAAGAGAAATTGCAATTCTCAAGTCATTTATGGATGAAATTGTCTATGGTATTAGCGATAGTGCCAAAGCTTTTTTCATAATTATGTTCTCAGATATATTTGTAGGTTACCACTCACCAGATGGTTGGGAGGTAATTTTGGAAGGATTTACAGAACATTTAGGGTTGCCACCAAATAAAAGCGTGATATTTATGTTTATCGCGACCTTCCCTGTAATATTAACCTCTATCTTTAAATATTGGATATTCAACTATCTGAGTAAGTTGTCTCCTTCAGCATTAGCTACATTAAAAGAAATGGACGAGTAAATAAATAACAAGCTACTCAAAACGCCTAACATCAAAACCCTGTAACCCTTCCGGTTCTTCATACTCTACTACGACATCTTTAACCACAGCAGCAGGTGGCCCTTGATAACACCAACGTATCATTTCTTCTACCACCTCGCGGCTACCTTCAAAAACTGCTTCTACTCGATTATCTGGGAGATTTCGTACCCAACCGCTTAATCCCAACTGGCTAGCTGTGTCCACAGTGGCATAGCGATAGCCTACGCCTTGGACTTTTCCAGCAATAACTACACGGGCGCGGATTTGCTTTGACTGTGGTGCAGGTTTATGCATTTACTGGTCAAGTCTTGAGGTTTTCTAGCCTACTCTGTTTATTATGCCCTAGAGAGTGCCTCATTCGAACAACTTTAACCAAAATGCTTATCCACCCTATATTTAGGCTACATTTTTGTAAATACAAGTTTATAGCACGAAGGCTGAAAACTAAACAAAATTTTAAGTTTTTTGATTTTTAATTCTACAAATTGTTATAAAATGTTCATATTTGTTTAAATTTCAAAACAAGGGAGCAGGTAACACAGTTATCAGTTACCAGTTATCAGTCAAGAATAGTGTGTTTATCGGAACGCGAAACACCCCACCATACGCCTTGATCACTGATAACTGTTTACTGTTCACTGATAACCCCTGCTCCCTGCTCCCTGCTCCCTCTCAATTATGACAAACCTACCACCACTTAATACGGAAACTATTTGGGCAATTATCAATGAACAAATTGACGATGCTACAGTTAACCAGTTAGTTTGGCACTGTTTGGGTTACCGCTATGACTCATCATCTCAACAGTGGGACAGTACAGAAGTATCTCCAGAATGGCAACAGGAGTACCCTCAACCACCAGATTTTATTGACAGTCGTCCTGCAACAGTCAAGCTAACTCGTTCAATTCCGCCAGAAAATAAACAGTTACTCAAAGAGCAACTGGGTTTCAAAGGTTACAAAATTGGTGAATTTGGTCCTCGACAAACTCGTAGGGCTACAGCGGCTAATTGGTTATTAAGTTATATGCGACAAAATCTTATCAGCAAAGAACAGGGAACGGGGAAATCATAAGTACTGGTAAAAGCTCACTGAAAAGCTGGCAACCAATATATGGAGAAAATGTCAATTGCTCCACCCACAAGGTTATAGGCTTTCAATCAATACCCATTACCTAAAGTGTTATGCACCTAAAATTTTCTCAAGATATTAAGTCATTATTGCAACATCTAGCAGAAAAACCTCTAACTCTGGGTGATGTTATTTCCGAAACCTCAGAACGGGGTTTTAGCTTAGTGATTGCATTATTAGTGTTACCATTTTTGATACCCACGCCACCTGGCTTAAGCACTCCTCTTGGTGTAGCTTGCTTATTGATGTCAGGACAGATGGCTTTGGGGCGTCGGACACCATGGCTACCGAAAAAAATTGCCCGCATCAAATTCCCTAATTGGTTTGCTCAAACACTGTTGCAGAATCTACAACGTGTAACCAAAGTTCTAGAAAAAATCTCGCGCCCGCGTTTTGAGAAAGTTGCTGAAAATCGATTAACTTGGCGGTTCAATGGTATTTGTCTGACTTGGTTAGCAATATTACTAATGTCGCCATATCCTCCCGCTACAAACCCTATTCCTGCGGCGGGAATGTTACTGTTGGCGGTTGCAACTATAGAATCTGACGGCATATTGATGTGTATAGGCTATCTAACCACCGTTTTGAATAGCTTGTTTTTCGGTTTTGCCTTTTACCTTTTATATACAGGGGCTACCTATTTGTTACCTAATTTTTTTCGATAAACTAATAACTCTTAGCGGCTATTTGACTTGAGGCAGCGATACTAATCTATTGTTATGTTTTGTTAATATTTCTTTCTTTAGAAGGAGGTAATAACCAGTTAATTATTTCCGTAGAGCGATTGGCTAACCTTGTCTTGAACCCCGAAAATATTAAGTAATAGATAAGCTTAATTGAACGTAACTTTTTCATGAAAAATTGCTGGTAAACAAATGCATTTAGTAATTTCTCATGTCCAGTAGTTATCTTCGTTTAAGCATATCTGTTATTTACATAGTTTTACTTTTGTGCTAATTATATGGCAAAGCCAATCGAATTTAATTTATTTGCACCTTACAACAAAGCAGCTTCTTTAAAAGGTTCTTTTTCAGATTGGGAAGAAATCCCAATGAAAAAGGGAAATGATGGTTATTTTCGCACAACTGTTGAACTAGAAGACGGTGTTTATCAATATAAATTCCGTGTGCAGTCAAAATCTTGGTTTTTCGAACCAGATCAATGGGTTGATGTAACCGATCCATACGCGACTGATGTTGATGGATTAAGCGGAACAGATAACAGTGTCGTCACAATAAAAGATGGAACACGGATTGTCGATACCCACGTTTGGAATCATGATGATAAACCCTTACCAGCTGATCATGAACTAGTAATATATGAAATGCACGTTAAAGACTTTTCAGGTGGTGAGGATGATCCTTATGCACGAGGAAAGTACAAGCATGTCATTGAAAAGTTAGATTACATTACTGAACTGGGAATCAACGCTATTGAGTTAATGCCAGTTAAAGAATATCCAGGCGATTATAGTTGGGGTTATAATCCTCGTCACTTCTTTGCCACAGAATCCACTTATGGAGCTACGGCAGGGTTAAAAGCGTTAATCGACGAGTGCCACGCTAGAGGCATTCGTGTGATTATGGATGGTATCTATAATCATTCAGAAGCATCGGCTCCTTTAACACAAATCGACCACGATTATTGGTACCACCACTCTCCCCGTGATCCTGGTAATAACTGGGGACCAGAATTTAATTACGAATTCCATGACGAGAAGTTAGATACCTATCCTGCCAGAAAATTTGTTGGTGATGTTGTTCGTTATTGGATTGAAGAATATCACATTGATGGTATTCGCTACGATGCAGCACGGCAAATTGCTAACTACGACTTCATGCACTGGATCGTATCAGAAGCCAAAAAAACTGCTGGTATGAAGCCTTTTTACAATATTGCTGAGCATATTCCAGAAACTACCAGCATTACCAATGTAGATGGTCCCATGGATGGGTGTTGGCACGACAGTTTCTACCATGCAGTTCTTGCACATATTTGTGGCGATCGCTTTGAGTTAGAAGAACTCAAAGATGTCATTGATTGTAAACGTCAAGGTTTTCTGGGTGCTACCAATGTTGTCAATTACTTGACAAATCATGACCATGAGCGATTAATGACAGAGTTAGGTAATCGCAGTATCTTAGATGAGGAAGCCTTTAGAAGAGTTAAGCTAGGTGTTGCTATACTCATGACGGCGGTTGGTGTCCCTTTAATTTGGATGGGTGAAGAGTTTGGTGAGTACAAGCCAAAAACACAAGAATCCGCCAAAATTGATTGGACATTACTAGGTCAAGACTTGAATCGAGGCTTATTTGAATACTACAAAGGTTTAACAACCTTGCGTAAAGAAAATCATGCCCTTTACACAGAAAACATCGACTTTATCCACGAAAATGCAGATGCAAAAGTCCTAGCTTACAGTCGTTGGAATGATGAAGGTTCTCGTGTTGTGGTAGTGGCTAATTTCTCGGAAAATTTCCTAGCTGGCTATCAAGTTCCTAACTTCCCCGCTGGTGGCACATGGCACGAATGGACTGGCGATTATGATGTAGAAGCAGGGGATGATGGAATTATGACTGACATTGGACCATACGAAGCCAAGGTTTTTGTCTGGCGTTAATTATTACGGGATCATTCCTTTAGGTGCCAAAACCTTGATAGCCCTCATCCCCTCACCCCTTCTCCCAATTGTGGGAGAAGGGGAACTAGAACTATTTCATTTTTCCCTCTCCCAAACTTGGGAGAGGGTTAGGGTGAGGGTAAAGTGATGTTTGACAGCTTGTCTTTTGACTATATAAGCCTTCAAGATTAAGAATTATCAAGGAGATTCGCACGAGGATAGCTTTATGAATCGGTTCCAGCGATTCATTCTCAGCTTTGGTATTGCCGTTATACTTACCTGCTTTCTTATCTCTCTACCCTCATACTCGTCCACGACAAGCACAAACAAAATGACGGTGAGTGACTTTAAGTCGGGGGTAGAAAAAATGGTAACCGGTAATTACCAGGGAGCAATTCCTGATTTGACTCAGGCGATCGCAAACAACAGCGATGTTGGTGCTGCTTATAGTAATCGTTGTCTTGCTTATCTTCAGATTCAAGATTATCAGAATGCGATTGCGCAGCGCAGTGGCGAAACGCCGATCGCCGATTGCAATCAAGCGCTCAAAAAAGCACCTAATAACGCTGAGGCTTATCTTAACCGAGGTCTTGCATATTACAGACAAGGAGATTATTCATCTGCCATTGCCGATTACAATCAAGCGCTCTCTCTTAAAGTATATGATTTCCGAGCCTACTACAACCGAGGGTTAGCAAACGCTATGTTGGGGAATTATCAGCAGGCGATCGCAGACTATAATCTCGCATTGAGCCAAATTTCCCAAGATCCCCTGCTACTAGCAGATATTTATAATGACAGAGGATTAGCTCATTTCGATTTACACAACTTCCAAGCAGGTATGCTTGACTTTTCAAAAGCAATTCGCCTAAACCCTAAAGATTATAGAGCTTATTTCAATCGGGGTTGTGCCTGTGGTAAACACGGCGATAACTTTGGAGCAATAGACAATTTTTCTCAAGTCATCCGGCTTAACCCAAGCAATGGGCAAGCCTATTTTAACCGAGGGGTAGCTTACCATCAACTTGGTTACGAACAAGCTGCAATAGCGGACTTACAACAAGCAGCGCAACACTTTGAACACCAAGGACAAAAACCTGCTAGTGAAAAAACTCTTGATTTAATCAAGATTGTACAACAAGAAATCCCATCGCACGTAGAAACTGCTCTTGCTTTTTGAAACTCAAAAGTAACAGGAAAGTAGCACCTATGAGCTTCTCCAGCAAAAGTATAGAGCATCGAGAACAAGAACAGAAAGTTTTAAGAACTTTTCTGTTTTTTAGCTTTATAAGTTCAGTTGTGCTGCACACTGTGGTACTTACCCTTTTTAGTTTTTGGTTTAGAACACCTAAACTTGAACAACAGCCAATTGAATTGATCCTTATCGATCCACCTAGTCTTCCACCAGCAAAACCAAAACTAAAGACGAAAATAAAAGTTCCAACAGATAATGACCATAAGTCTGATACCCGTCAGTCAATAAAAAAAATCCCAGCACAAAAAACTGGCGGTTTTGCACCTTCGTCTCGATCAACTGCTTCTGTTGTGGCGATCGCTCCATCGCCATTGGTTATTTCTAAAAAACCGTCCCAGCCAAATACATACAAACAAATTCTCACAAAGCCAGCGAAAGTAGTTGAAACTCCCAAACTACCGCCAAACCCTATTGCGACTGTACCACCGAAAGTAGTTGAAAACCCCAAATCACTCCCAACACCTATTGCGACTATACCACCGAAAGTAGTTGAAACTCCCAAACTACCGCCAAACCCTATTGCGACTGTACCGCCTAAAGTAGTTGAAAACCCCAAACCACTCCTAACACCTATTGCGACTGTACCACCGAAAGTAGTTGAAAACCCCAAACCACTCCCAACACCTATTGCGACTGTACCGCCTAAAGTAGCTCACACACCAAAGCAAGTTAGTACACCAACTCCAAAACCAACAATAACCTCTGATCTCGTTGCTCCTATCCCATCGTCTTCATCATCAGAAATTACTAAGAATAGTATCCACCAGCTAGATAATCCTAATGGAGTCAGTACGCGTAAGAACACTGCTCTTGCTTCAGGAAATACGGAAAGCAATCGAACCCAGGGATCTCGAAATAGCTTGAAAGTAGCTACAGATTCTCACCATGGTAATGGCTCTTCTAGCAGTTTAAGCAATGGAGGCGAAGGTTCTGGAAATAGCTTGAAAGTAGCTACAGGTTCTCAACATGGTGACGCTTCTTCTAGCAGTTTAAGCAATGGATCCGAGGGTTCTGGAAATGGCTCGAAGGTAGCTACAGGTTCTCAACATGGTAACGGTTCTCGAATAAGATCAGGTACTAGTGGTGCAGTTTGCCGTCGTTGTCCTAAGCCTGATTACCCCCGAGGATCTGAAAATTTAGAAGGTCGAGCGGTTGTGGAAATTGAGATTGATAAGGATGGGAATGTAATTAGTGTAGAAATTGTCAAATCTACTGGGCACGATAATCTTGATCAAGCTGTTCTTGAAACAGTCAAAAAAAAGTGGAAGTTTGCGTCATCAGAAAATAAACAGCGTGTGAGAGCAGCAGTTAACTTCGCAATGACAGGTTCAGACTTCTATCATCAAGCTCGTAAAAGAGAACACGAGACCCTCAAAAAATAAGCTGTAGACCGTGAAATCCTGTTAATAAGTAAAACGTGCCACCATAGACCCCAGAAGTCAAGCCAAATTCTAAATGACTCCATTCCATAGCTTGACCATAGAGAAAATAACTACCCATTGCCTACTTTTGATAGCAACAGCGATCGCCATTCTCTGTATGGGAACAAAAGGACAGATGGTTGGATTTTGGGATGGTTGTGTGGCTTATGCGATCGCTTTGGGCTTTTGCTGTGGGCTAATCATTAAATTACTGATATTAACATTTGAGGCGTTTCGTCTGCTACAAGAAATTCGTAGTTATCCTCATATTGAGTTACAAAAGTTATCCGCTCGTATTATCAATACAGATGATATATTCATAGCTCAAGTTGGATTTTTGCATCCGGAATTGGTTGCAACTCAAGGGTTATTATCGGTTTTGGATGCACCACATCTACAAGCTGTCCTGTTACACGAACAAGCCCATTACTATTATCGAGATACTTTTTGGTTTTTCTGGCTCGGTTGGCTCCGTAGTTGTACAAACTGGCTACCGAATACAGATATTATACATTCAGAGTTAATAGCATTAAGAGAATTACGTGCTGACCGTTGGGCAGCAAATCATGTTGATTCGCTGTTGTTAGCCGAGTCTTTATTGCAAGTAGCTAGAGCGCCGGTCAAGTACTTGTACTTGACGTTAAATCCAACATATGCATGTTATGTAAACTAAACTTTTAGGGACCGAGTTTTAATGCGATCGCCCTTAACTAGACTTAAAAATTGAGCTAGAAATAGACGTTTTGTCCTAACTCACATAATTCTGTTTTTGTCAACACTTTCTACTCGACCGGCGCTCTAGTTATTCATCCAACTTTCTCGAAAAAAAAGGGGGAATAGCAGAAACTTCTACTTTCTACGCCCCGTCATATCTGAGTGCCAAATTCTGTGTCTCGTTTTATGAAGTGAAATCTTCCAGTCATTTTTTAGAAAGAATAGAGGCTTTACTTGCACAACCACAGGATTTATCGTCGCCTAGTTGTTACTGGTTTTGGATAACTTTGAGTTTGGCATTTCTCCCTCTAATAATTGTGCCTTTTCATAGAAACTAGGGTGTAGGGTCACAAAGAGGCAGGGGATCTGCTAGCAACTACCGTTGTCGCCATTGGTGCTAGTCTTTCATCTTTCTGGATTATTGTTGGTAAGGGAGATCCAATCAATAAAATGCGCCCGCCGTGTAAGAGCCCTTTGGGCTGGGACAACCGCACCGACCACGTTTCGGTTAACTGATAAATTAGACGGCTTGGCATTTTATTTTCACAGAAGAGCCTAAACAAACTTTCAGGTAATGGATCACCCCACCCCTTCAAAGAGGGCAGAAGCTTAATATGATGGTTTATACCTGAAAGGAAATGTCTTCTGCCCTCTACCCTCTGACTTCTCAAAACCTATTTTAGTTGAAATGCGGTGTACTGACCTCCTAGACCCTCGACAATTGTCTTGGTATTAGCAGCCAGCATATGTTGATAAGTATCACCTTCGCTACCAGCTTCTCCCAATCCATCGGCAAAGATTTCCCTGTCTGATACTTTCACATTCGCTTCCTTTGCAACTGTCTCAATTAACTTAGGATTAATGGAGAGTTCCGCAAAAATTGTCGAAACTTTAGCTTTCTTAACAGTTTCAACTGTCTGTTTTACCTTGGCAGCTGTAGGTTTTTCTTCAGTACTGATACCCTCAAGTGCTGCAACTGGAATCCCGTAAGCTTTAGAGTAGTATCCCAATGCATCATGGGTTGTGACTAGTGTCCTCGATGCTGGAGGAATTGTATTAATCTGCGATTTAATCCAACGATCAATCTGGGTTATTTCCGTTATTATGGCTTTGGCATTTTTGGTATAAAGGGCGGCATTCTCAGGAGCAACTTTTGCGAGATTACTTTCAATCACCTCTACCATTCGAATACCGTTTTGAGCATTGTGCCAGACGTGCGGGTCATTCTCAACTTTGCCATCTTCTTCAAATTTTTGCGGGTTAGGAACTGCCACTTCATCAACGGCAATTTTTGGTGCAGGATTTGATGTGGCTTTAATTAATTTAATTAAACTTGGTTCAAAGTTATAACCCCCGTATAGTATGAGTTTTCCATCCTCAATGGCTTTGCGGTCTTCGGGAGTGGCTTGATAGATGTGAGGATCTGACCCAGCCTTAATCAAACAAGTCAGATCAACAGTATTTACTGCGATTTGTTTGGTCAAATCACACAAAACAGTATTAGTCGCTACGACCTTTAAACCCTTACCAACAACAGCAGCACTAGTGTTAGTATTTTTCGCCGGACTAGTATCAGGGGTAGAGGAGCTATTTTCACTGGTAGATGGGGGAGACTGACCGCAGGCACTAAACAAGCCTAATATCAGAGCAAAAGCTACAGCTTTGCATGTTCGATTAGTTTTAATGTACATAATTAAACACCTAAAATTGTAATTTTCAAACAGGAGAGAATGATAATCATTATCATGATATAGTCATTAGTGTTATTATTTAAATTTGTTATGCTGCAAGTTCAACAATTAGCCGTCGATTATCGGGGTGTGCGGGGAATAGACAAAGTCAGTTTTCGTATTGAACCAGGTCAACTGGTCGGAATTGTTGGACCTAACGGAGCAGGTAAAACCACGCTACTCAAAGCAATGCTGGGTTTAATTCCCAAAATCAGTGGTTCTGTCGAATATTGCACCTACTCTCTACATCAACAATTAGAAAAAGTTGCCTATGTACCACAGCGCAGCCAAATTGACTGGGACTTCCCAATTACTGTTTGGAATGTCGTAATGATGGCTCAAACTCGCTCATTGGGCTGGTTTCGTAGTCCTGGTCAAGCAGTCCAGAAAATAGTCAAAGCGGCTTTAGAGCGAGTCGAAATACAGCATCTTCAACATCGCCGCATCGGGGAATTATCTGGTGGACAGCAACAACGAGTGTTTTTGGCGCGTGCTTTAGCTCAGCAAGCTCAACTGTTCTTGCTTGACGAACCATTTTCTGGAGTGGATGTTAAAACTGAAAAAATTATTCTAGGGATTTTTGACGAATTGCGATCGCAAGGCAAAATCTTGTTAGTCAGTAATCATGATTGGGGACAGGCTTTGACACGCTTAGACCGATTACTGTTATTGAATCAACAGCTAATTGCAGATGGTTCACCGCAACAAGTGATGACTAAAGAAAATTTGCAACGAGCTTACGGTACAAGCTTACGAAATCCAGTGACGACTCCACACACCTCCCCTCCGGGGTAGGTGTGGGCTTCTCAAGAGAAGCGCGTCATTAGCTTGAGTAGCCCGACATGCAAGGGTTACTACGTTTAGCCAGAATATATAGGTACTCCGGGGTATAGGGTTAGCAACCCATGTTCTAGCTCCGTGACAATACGGTTAAGATTAAACATTCCTACAGGGAGAGGGAAAGTGTCTTTAACGCAAAACCTGGTTAAACATTAGCAAAGGACACCACCCGTAAGGGTCGAACTCATTACTAGTTCAAAAACATGCTCGTATTGGTTATCAACAAACACGGACAGCCGTTAATGCCCACAACTCCAAGAAAAGCGCGAATCCTTTTACAATCAGGCAAAGCCAAAATTGCAGGAAGAGATCCGTTTACAATTCAGTTGATTTATGGCAGCAGTGGTTACAAACAACCTATTTCATTAGGGATTGATGCTGGCTATAAACACGTCGGGTTTAGCGCTATTACTGAGAAAGAAGAATTGATAGGTGGAGAGGTAGAACTTTTAGATGGGGTGTCAGAGCGCATCATCGAAAAAAAGAAATATCGTAGAACCCGCCGCAATAAATTACGCCATCGTGCCAAACGGTTTGACAATCGTAAACG